>Ga0233403_10000966_pt1 | contig 13646 bp, 13 predicted proteins | sample Na_oxic_1_MG_FD_179866 | JGI IMG/M metagenome (GOLD analysis project Ga0233403, IMG submission 179866) | Seawater microbial communities from Saanich Inlet, British Columbia, Canada - Na_oxic_1_MG | ecosystem: Environmental > Aquatic > Marine > Inlet | place: Canada: British Columbia | collected...
GAAAATGTAAAATTATCCGCCGACATGGAAGAGTTCAAGTGATTTGCACTGATAAGCGGCATAAGCAACGACAAGGATGATTTTTGATTAGCGTCATTATTAATATTATTTCGATTTGGTTACAAAAGTTGATCGTATTGCAAAAAACTTTTGCAATGAACTCATGCACTTGGAAAAAGCCCCATATTAGATACAAAGTGATACTTTTTGGGGAGGTAAAGGTTGTATTTTTGAAATGGGTAGCTCACTAGACATGATTCCTCAATTCTTACCGAGGTGAGAAGCTTGGCCGAGTATCATTTCATCGGGCTATTCGTTGTGCGTTATAGCACCAAACGGTTGGGATTGTTCAACCAGGACTCGAGTTGCAATCCGTCTGGGTTATCAACCGAGAGCGAATGACCTAATGGGCAGCTTTGTCCAATTTTTTAGGAACACTTATTATGGCCCGTATTGCTGGCATTAATATTCCAGTACAAAAACACACAGTAATTGCTTTGACCTCTATTTACGGTATTGGGCCCACCTCTGCACAACAGATTTGTAAAGACTGTGGTATTTCTCCAACAATCAAGGCTAAAGACTTGAAAGAAGAGGAGTTGGAAAGCTTACGTGCTGAGGTGGCCAAATACAATGTAGAAGGTGATTTACGTCGTGAAGTGGCAATGAATATTAAACGCTTAATGGATTTAGGCTGTTACCGTGGTATGCGACATCGACGTGGATTACCTGTACGTGGTCAGCGTACCCGTACTAATGCTCGTACTCGGAAAGGACCACGGAAACCTATAAAGAAATAATGGTTTCTAACTCATTGATTGATATAATAAGATTGCTCCCTAACTCATGTTATTGAAAACTTAAAAACGGCAATAATTGAGTTTCTGGGACAACTCTAATCACTCAACCATTTTAACTATTAAATTAAAAATGGCAAAAACAGCACCGACCAAGCGTAAGAAGGTAAAAAAGAATGTCACCGATGGCATTGCCCATGTGCATGCCTCTTTTAATAATACAATTATTACCATTACTGACCGTCAAGGTAATGCTTTGGGTTGGGCAACTGCTGGAGGCAGTGGCTTTCGGGGTTCTCGCAAAAGTACCCCGTTTGCTGCTCAAGTCGCAGCAGAAAAAGTGGGTAATGTGGTTAAAGATTTTGGTGTCAAAAATTTGGAAGTACGGATTAAAGGGCCTGGGCCGGGGCGTGAGTCTGCGGTGAGGTCACTCAATGCTAATGGTTTTAAAATTACCAGTATCATGGATGTTACACCCATTCCGCATAATGGCTGTCGCCCTCCTAAAAGGCGCAGAGTCTAATTAATTAAATTAGATTACTTTTCAGGGGGATGTGCGCCCTTTCTCCCATACCTAATGAGGTTGAGCAAAAAATTTTTATAACCTCTATTCGTTACAACTTAAAAGTTAATATGGCAAAATATCTCGGCCCTAAATGTAAATTAAGCCGTCGTGAAGGTGTCGATCTATTTTTAAAGAGTCGTACACGAGGTTTAGAGTCTAAATGTAAATTAGAAAAAATGCCAGGAGAGCATGGTGACAAACGTCCACGAATGTCCGACTATGCTCTGCAGTTGCGTGAAAAACAAAAGTTACGCAGATTATATGGTATTTTGGAACGGCAATTTCATAACTACTACGTAAAAGCAAGTAGCCAATCTGGTTCGACGGGTGAAAATCTACTTTCTTTGCTTGAATGTCGTTTAGATAATGTGGTGTACCGCATGGGATTTGCGGCTACACGCTCTGAAGCAAGACAGTTAGTGAGCCACAAAGCGATTTTAGTGAATGATAAGAGGGTCAATATTCCTTCTTACCAAGTCAAAGCAAATGATACGATTAGCATTCGTGAGAAAAGCCGTGAACAGTTGCGTATTAAGACAGCATTAAGCAATGCTCAGGAGTATGGTTTCCCAGAGTGGGTTGATGTGGATGTCAATAAAATGCAAGCTTTGTTTAAAGCTGCCCCTGAACGTATGGAATTGCCGAGCGATATTAATGAACAACTTGTGGTAGAGTTGTATTCTAAGTAAATCAGGTTTTATGATTTCACTGATAACGAGTAACAATTCTCTTAATAACTAGAGTTGTTGCGAAATAACTTAAGTATTTGAAATTAAATGACATAACACTTATGCTTTCATAGCTAAGTCATTAATTCATCTCTAAACTGATCTCAGTTTTGTTTTGCAACAAGTCTACTGAATATGCAATCCAATGTGATGGAATTATTAAAGCCGCGTATAGTTGATGTTAAATACCTCAATGACACGACTGCTAAGATAACATTAGAGCCTTTGGACCGTGGCTTCGGATATACTTTAGGTAACGCTCTCAGACGTGTATTATTGTCTTCTCTAGCAGGAGCGGCAGTGGTTGAAGTCATGATTGACAGTGTCTTACACGAATATACCACTATTGAGGGTGTGCAGGAAGATGTCACTGACATTTTATTAAATCTAAAAGGCTTAGCTATTCGTATGCAAGATCGCCAAGAGGTGGCCTTGCAACTCTGTAAAAAGGGCCCTGGGCCCGTGTGTGCCCGAGACATCACTTTGGATCATGATGTTGAGATTGTCAATCCTGATCATTTGATTGCCAATTTGACCAAGGCTGGTGAACTTAACATGACCTTAAAAGTGATGATGGGACGGGGTTATCAGCCTGCAAGTCAACGCTACGAGGAAGAGGATAGTGAAAGTAGTAGTAGTCCTGCGGGTACATTAAGGTTAGATGCGTCTTTTAGTCCTATTTCACGGGTGGCATACCGAGTTGAAAGTGCGCGTGTTGAACAACGTACCAATCTGGATAAGCTTATCATTGAGTTGGAAACCAATGGTACAATCAAGCCAGAATATGCTATTAGACAAGCGGCTGCCATTTTACGGGATCAACTTTCCGTGATTGTCGAATTGGAAGGCAATGTTGAAACTGAAATCAGGACAGAAACAAACGAGATAGACCCAATTTTATTGCGGCCAGTAGATGAATTGGAATTGACAGTACGTTCTGCTAATTGTTTGAAAGCAGAAAATATTTTTTTTATTGGTGATTTGATTCAAAAAACGGAAAATGAATTATTGAAAACACCTAACCTTGGAAAGAAATCTCTAACTGAAATCAAAGACGTATTAGCGTCACGAGGATTGTTTTTAGGCATGCTTTTGGAAAATTGGCAACCTCCCAGTCTTTCTGAGGAACAACAGATTCCCACCGATAATTCTTCTTAAGTTTTTGAATTTTCTTCAATAAGAGTTATTTATTATAAGAGTTGTTGCGAAATCACTTAAGTATTTGAAATTAAATGACATAATACACAGCTTTTAAAATTTTCTCCGTTTTATTTTACAACAAGTCTATGGGATAAAAGTGTTAACAAGGCATTTGATTAAAACAACAAACGCCTTGAATTGAATGAGGGTTCAAATATAATAACCTCCGCCTGTACGGTAGGCTCGCTCTACCGGGATTGGCGCGGGTTTTGTCTCTGTGCGTACAGGGATAGTGGGGATATGATTGTTGTTGTCGTAAAAGTCTCCTCTAGATAGCGGCAGAACTTAGCAAAACATAATCCATTATTCCTCTAGGCACTATATACAATAAACCGATTTGTCTGAAGTGATGAGATTTGATCACAGGACAGAATAAACCAGTTACCAGTAAAGCATTACCAGTTAATGACACCCATGAACACTGATAACTGATAATTGATTTAGCTTTGCGAATCTTCGGTTCTTTGCCCCAGTTTTTGAAAATTTTTGCCTAGAACTGATAACTGAAAAGGAAAATTATGCGTCACCGTCATGCTGGTAAGCAGCTTAATCGTACAAGTAGTCACCGAAAGGCGATGTTTAAAAATATGGCTGTTTCTATAATGCGTCACGAACTCATCAAGACGACTTTGCCTAAAGCAAAAGAGCTACGTCGTGTTGTTGAGCCATTGATTACTTTGGCTAAAAAGGACAGTGTCGCAAACCGTCGCTTGGCTTTTGCTAGATTGCGCGACAGGGAAATAGTTACTAAATTGTTTAATGAATTAGGCCCTCGTTATAAAGAGCGTCCAGGCGGGTATCTACGCGTTCTTAAATGTGGTTTTAGGCAGGGAGATAAAGCGCCTATGGCTATTGTAGAATTAGTAGATCGACCAGAAGAAGCAGAGAACGCTGCTGAAGCTTAGAATCTTTTTGAAAACCGCTCTGTCTAATTGTGGCATCTAAAATGGCTGTTATTTTAAAAACCGGGGATACCCGGTTTTTTTATGGCTTGCGTTTGATATATCGAATCAATTTCAAAAAATCCAATCTAAACCTTCTGTCCACAGACAGCAAACACGGGATCGGCATATCTACTTTCATGAATATATTTATCATCCGCTGGTCTTAACAAATTCCGCATAGAATACGTGGATAAATTAGAGTATTGCCCTGATTTAAAAAAATATTCCATGACCAGTCCAAGACGTTCAAATTCATGAAGATCAGGCCAAATAGTGATCACTTTGGGCGGAAACCAACGATTAGAGAAGGTAACGATAAAATATCCCCCCACTTTTAAAATCCGTGACACTTCTTCAAAAACTTCAAAAGGCTGAGTCAGGTATTCAACAGAAACGGTGCAAATAACCGCGTCAAATGCCTTGTCATCAAATGGCATACATGGTGTTTTGTTCAAATCGTGAAGGCGATAGCCTGTCAACTGATTATTATTTTCTAACTCCTCTTGATTCAAGCCGAGTCCAATCACATCTGCTAATTCTAAATTTTCTGGAAGATGCGATTTCCAACTGCTCATCAAATCTAATACCTTCATGCTAGGTTTAATAAATTGACTATAAAAACCCGTGATGACTTCGATAGCTTTAGCATCCAGATGGGTTACAAGGCGAGGTGTGCTGTAAAATGCGCTGTTGGAACGAAAATCCATCCTGCCAAAAGGATCATCAGAAAAGAAATCGGTAGGCACATTTTCAACATGGCTCTGAAAGCCAATGCCATTACTGGTCATGATTTCTGCCCAATCATGACACTTGCCACATCGATCCTCATGGCTACCTTGAACTTCATGGACTTTCGCAGCCAATTTAAGTGCATATTGGGCTAAGGGATGATTAAAATCAACTTGTAGCGTCGTTTCATCAAGTCTAATACAACGAAAGGGGGTCAATTTTTCTTTAACGCCTCCCGAAACATTTTGCAGAAATTTTTTAGGATAAAAACGACCTAAACGCGGATCAAGCATCCTACCGTGCAAAAAATTGCGGTTAAATTGACTGCGTTGCAAGGTAAAGATATTATGGCTGCTATGAGGCAAGATGATATCATCATCTGACAACGGGACTTCAACTTCATCCCCTACCGTTTTATCCATTAATGCATCTTGTAACGCTTGATGCAAAAAATCTCGCCAAAAATTGACCTTTTCTGCAAAATAGCAATCGACATGAGAGGCAAATTGGCTTTGCCAACTTAACTTAAATTCAAGGCTGGCTATAGCGTTTGAATGTATTTTATCCATTGTTTGACTCCAAATTTGATAGGCATTCACCTCGTTATTCCGTCTCAAGAAACATTGTCTTTGATTTTTAAGTGAGAAAGGGCTATCCGAATGTATTGTCCCTACATATTGTGTTATATTTCATGCCCCGTTGATAAACAGATTAATCCGCTTTCATCCGCAATAAAAAACCCACTTGTATTGATTACATAATTAAGAACGATCATTTGAAACAAATGCAGGCAAGTGGACTGTAAAAATACTACCCTTATCTAATTCACTTTCTAATTCAATATAACCGCCCATCATCTCTACTGTTTTTTGACTAATAGCTAACCCTAATCCAGTACCCCCATATTTTCGAGTTGTTGAAGCATCGGCTTGTTTAAAGGGTTCAAATATCAATTCTTTTTGTTCCTGAGTCATCCCTATGCCTTGATCAGTAACACGAAATATAATCCAATCTGTATTTTCCTTCTGAACACGCTCAGCTTGCAAATTAATTTTACCCTTCTGACAAAATTTCGCTGCATTACTAAGTAGATTCAGTAAAATTTGCCGTACTTTAACTAAATCAGCATGAACCTCCCCCAAGTTGTCGGCCTTTGAAACCTTTAAAGTATTATGATTCTTGTCTACCAAGGGCTGAATCGTCACAACAGTATCTTGCAACATATCAGGTAAACTGAATGTCTCAAGGTGTAATTCCATCTTACCGGCTTCAATTTTGGAAATATCCAGAATATCATTGATAAGCGTTAACAAGTGTTCACCAGCAAAATAGATTTTTTGCAGATCGACAGTAATATCCTGATCGCCTAATGCTTCCGCTTCTTCCTGCAAGATTTCGCTGTAACCCATAATCGCACTGAGTGGTGTGCGTAATTCATGGCTCATGTTAGCCATGAACTGACTCTTGGCAATATTCGCTTCCTCTGCCGCACATTTTGCAACTTGCAGTTCCTGCTTGGCTAATTTAGCCAATTTATTTTTCTTTTCCAATTCCTCAGCAAAGCGTATATTGTCAGAAAACTGTTGGACAATCACATCAATCAGAAAATAATAAACAACGACTGAAATGACAACAAAAATGGCATGAAGTAAAGTAATATCCAAACCATCTCCGTAGTTATAAACTTGAAGCGGTACGCCCAACAAAGAGATGTTATAGACTTGGCAATAATTAAAAATGAGGTGATGAAGCGAGATCGTGAGAGCGCCTACGACAATAGGAGAAATATCTTTATATCGGATCAGAATAGGGAGTGCGACAAAAACATGGAAGTGCATCTCAATTCGACCTAAATGTTGTTGGATAAAAATAGCCGAAAAAATCATAAAAGAGATGCCCATAATCAGTCTTGAAAACAGGGTACCTAGAAAAAAACGGTAGCCTAAAAAGGCAATCAAAACAATGCCACTGCCACCTATAAAACCGAGTTTATAAAAGCCGTAATTGTACGCTGTAAAGGTGCTGGCAACGAACCAGTGTAGCAACAAGAGAATCATCATCATCTTGTCGGCTTTGATAAAATCTTCTTGTAAAGCAGCCTCTACTTTTGGTGAAAAGGGCAGGTTATTTCTACTATTAAAAAGTTTTTTAAACATATCGGTATGGTTAATAACGACGACTTTTAAGCACTCTTAAATCATTCCTCAAATTTAATTCGACTAAATTTGGCTGACTGTAGACATATTTCATTTTCCAACTAGCTGATTGTCTTTCCAACAAATAAATATAGCTCGTATGCAAAGGTTCTTGCCCGTCATATTTAAAAAAAGACACCCCTAATTCGTCCATAAGTTGATTCAGTTGTCGTTTTGACAGGTGATAACCCAGAAAATCAGGATGAAAATGCTTCGCATACCTCATGGTGACTTCTGCTGTCATCCCTAATTCTAAATTAACAAAAACAACCTTTAAGGCTTCATCCTGATAAAATTTCCCGTAATCAGTATAAACATGTGCTAATGTTTTCAAAGTGACGGGACAAACTGTAGAACACCCAGGGTAGCCAAAAAAAACCAGTAAATATTGCACAACGCCTTCAACAGGAAAATGGAAATTGACTGCTTTATTGCTTGTTAATGGAATAAAGGGAATCGCAAATAGCCATCCCCAGCTTAAAAAAACCAATAATATACCAACAATCTTTTTTCTTGTTGTCACGATTTCAGTTATCAATTATCAATTTCACGCGTGAAATGTTGTTATTTGAGAGAATAGAACGCTGATTTGACTGATTAATGCTTAATACTCAATACCGCAGTTTTTTAGAGTTTATTTTTATGAATCTAAACAAATCAATAAGTTAGAGAATATCCTGACATGCACTACATAGCGTGATGTCTTGCTTAACCCGCTGGTTTTAGGTCACTTTAAAAACGCAAGAAATAAAAACTGCGGTATCAAGTAATAAGTGTTAATCATCTTTAAATCAGTGTTTCACTTAACAAGTTTTTGCGCGCAAATACTTGTTGAACGCAAAAATTTAGCTTCGCTAAACTTTTGCGTGAAAGCGTGAAAATCAGAATTAATCAGTTAAATCAGCGTTCTATCCTAAGCATGAAGTTTACCAACTTAATGTCATTCAATTGATAACTATGAAGTTTACCAACTTAATGTCATTCAATTGATAACTAATAACTGATAACTGTTCATAACAAATCACCACGGCGAAACAGCAGATAACCCATCATTGCACAAAGACTTCCCAATATCACAGGATAAACAAAAGACCAAATCAAATAGCCTGTTTGACCAAATAAATCCAAAATGACATAAGCTGTTGGGCCTAAAAGAATGAGTTGGGGATCAAATAACAGCATAGCCCCTGTGCGAAAGCTTTGTAATGGATTGGCTAAAGCTATGAATACCAAGAGTTCGGCCGGAAACTGCTCGCGTACCATCAAACCCAGTAAGATTAAATCAAGAAATACCAACAAAAATAACCAGATAAAAAACGCGCTCCCTTGTGCTATATCGACAGAACGCGCCATACTGGAAATCAGCATACCGATGCCAAGAAAACACCAAGCTAACGCAACCAGTAAGCCAGTGTAAAAAGCCAATAAATGCCAAGGTACTGTCACGTCACGCCATAACCCCCAGCCTACTGCGACTACCATTGCCATAAAAACGGGTAGGAAAATGACGATAAAGCGTCCAATGAGTTTTCCCCAGTACCAAGCCGAGAGAGACACAGGTAAAGAAAGTAGATATTCAAAAACCCCCGCATCGATATCACCTGCAACCGAGCGCACCGTACTCATTAAAACAAAAATGGGCAAGATAGCCATACACACAGAGATGTAAGTCAGCAACAAACGGGTTAAACCAGTCAATCCCATGACACGAGATTCCGTCAACCCAAATACCAATAATAAGATGATGAGACCACCAAATACCGTGGTATAAAGTAAAAACCAACGCGCTCGCAAGGATTCAGAAATATCAAGTAAAGCTGTCAACCATAAATGTTTCATCAAAAAATCACAGTATAGAAAAATCAATCATGAACGAAAAATGTGCTATTCCCTAAAAAGTTCACAGAGTCGTACTTCGTTCCACAGAGTACTTGAGTCAAGGAAAATTTCTGTGAAACGCTGGGGAGCTTCATTCCTTATGCTCTGTGAGACTCTGTGAGACTGTGTGTTGAAAAATACTAATTAGGCAATCCCGAAGAGATTGTTCGGAACCTTACAACCTGAGCTTTTGAGTGAGTGACAGGCATTTGAATCTTGCTTCGATTGACATTTGCTGGCTTGTTGTTGTTCCAAGCTACGTGGCATCTGACAGGACAGGGACAGGCACCAGCTTTTATTGAGGTTTGGCTAGGTATGCCTAATACACGCTTCTGTTCATGGGTTTTGGTTCGATTTGGGGACATTTGTTTTATGCTCCTTTTTCTGGTTTTGAGCTTGAATAACATGATGCGAATGCATAAAGCCTATCAATATTAACTGCCTTTTATAATTACAAATTTAATAGTATTTAATAGTACGAATAAAAAACCTGTTTTTGGTAAAATGCGGCACCATATCGTCCACACAATATAAGCTTCATCACGTTTTTCTTTTTGAGAGTGATTTTTAAACAAGTTCCTACAAAAAAAACGCTCTACGAATATTATGCACTTGTGACACTTAGGAATGAGCCTTTAATAACTTGGGAAACTTGTCAACCAAACCTGACAGGTTTTCTTTCGCCTGTCAGGTTTAATACTCACGCAAAGCCGCACGCTAAGGAATGAGCCTTTAATAACTTGGGAAACTTGTCAACCAAACCTGACAGGTTTTCTTTCGCCTGTCAGGTTTAATATTTCACTTGAACCCGTTTTTGCGCGCAAAAACATTATTTCACGCCGCGCAGTACAGCGAAGCGCAACGTAGCGCGGTGAAATCGGGTTTTATTGAATTCTCATTCCTTAATCCTCTACACGACGTTTTCGAGAAGTCACGGACTCGAAAAGCCTTACACGTTCAGACATAAGTCTTATAACATATCTGGAGTGAGATTGACAATAGTCTTTTAATCGTTTCATTTATGATAGTATTTACATACTATCAAATACCATCAAATACTCTTTTAAAGTAAATGTATATAATACTAAACACTTCTATAGTGTACTCAGGTTAGTTTGATTATCATAGACTTTAAAACATTTTTCATCTTTCAACATTCGAGGTTCAAGTTTCGCAGAGCGAAACTTGAACCTCGAATAGATTTCACAGAGTAGCACATCGTTCCACAGAATCTAAATAGAAATTGAATATTATTTAAACAGCTATTTAAGAGTTGCCAAGAGAGTCACTTTGGGGAATAATCCATTTTTTAATAATCTCTCTTGCTTTGCAATTTGCAATTTTCTACAGGCACAGGTTGATAATGATTTGAAAAACTCTAAATATATTCTTCTACCAAAGTGACTATTACAGGAAAGCGGAAGTTTCAATACCATGAGAATCAAAGCACTAGGCAAAAGTTTTTGCGCGCAAAAACTTTTGCCTAGAAAAGTGAATAGTGAAAATGTTTTTTACTTTTGCTAGGAAATCATTTCAAAAGCTTTTCACTGTTTTTTTCTTTGCAACGATCAACGATCACTTTTCACAGTGGTCTGAATATTTTCGCTCTCCTGCACTATTATGCAATAAGGATTTTAAAGAGAATATCTGATTGTAACGGATGAAAGGGGATACCAGAAATAATGGGGCTTTTCCATTATTTGAAAGGGCGTAAACGTTCGGCTCGCCCCTACAATATTTTGCGTAGGGGCTAACCGAAGTTATCGCCCGCACCGATCATCCGTTATAATCAGGAGAATATTAATACAAATCAAAAATTGAATTAAGTTACTTTAAAATGACTTAATAAGAGAATTCTACGCAAAAGTCTCGCGAAGCTGTACTTTTGCGTAGAAAATTGTTTGACGTGATGTAGGGCTGTTCATTTTTTCATTTTTGATTTGCCTTTTCCCGTTTGTACAAAGCTTGACTTATACGTGCCAATAATCTAATTTTATAAGGCGATACTTAACAAGAGGTAACATCATGCGTATTAACGTCAATATTGACGACGAATTGTTTCAAAAAGCCACTAATTTCAGTGGCTTGAAAACTAAAAAGGCTGTTGTCGAACAAGCACTGAACTTTTATGTTCACATGCAAGCTCAACAACAGATTCGCCAATTACGAGGCAAGATGCCCTGGGGTTGGGATGAGAATACTGAGGAGGGGCAAACGGACAAATGATTTTACCAGTATCGAAGATATGGATTGACTACTTTAGTGGCAAAACCACTTCACAAACTGAATTGCTCGACGATATACTGGCTAATGGTCAAGTTATCGTAGGGGATATCATTTTGAATGAAGTTTTGCAAGGTTTTCGCACTGATACCGATTTTGATCGGGTCAAACATTTACTCACTTGTTTACCCTTTCGAGAAATGCTAGGCCAAAAAATGGCCCTGCTAAGCGCACAAAATTATCGCTTGCTACGTCAAAAGGGCCTCACTATTCGTAATACAACGAACCTAATAGTAGGTACGTTTTGTGTGGTTAATAAATTAACCGTATTACACGATGAACCGGATTTTTCCTTAATGGTTGAGCATTTAGGTTTACCCGTGTTCTAATGCAATTCTCCTTTCCAAAGCTAAGCTTTACCCATAAGTCGTCTATCGTTGTGTGAATGGTGATTTTTGAAGTCTTCATTTTTTAATGAAAACAATAATTTAAGTCAAAAATACGCGGTCATTTTTTGTGAAAGCTTCAACTCTAAACATTCAACATTTTCTGATTGTAACAGATTTTGGGGCGTTTACTTCGGTTCGCCCCTACAAACACAAAATCCTGTAGGGGTTGACCTACGTGTCAACCCTTATTGACGAATGAAAACCACCGTAATTCCTTATAACCCCAAAATCCGTTACAATGATAACATTTTCGATAAAGAGACAGACTTGTAGGTCAAGATAAGTTTGGAAAAGGGAGTTATCAAAATCCCCCAATCCTGAAACATATCAATGATCAATGCATCATTTATCAACACATTGATATTCTTGATATTTATAATAATATTTAAAGCCAAGCGATTATCTGACAAACTCTATATGCCATGGGACACAAACTCTATATCAAAACCTTCGGCTGCCAAATGAATGAATATGATTCATCACGCATTGCAGAAGCATTACAAGCTTCTCACGGGCTAGAAATCACTGATGATCCAGCCACAGCAGATGTCTTATTGTTAAATACGTGTTCTGTCCGTGAAAAACCGCAAGAAAAAGTGTTTTCACACTTGGGCACATGGCGACTGTTGAAAGAAAAACATCCTCATGTCATCATTGGCGTAGGCGGTTGTGTAGCGAGTCAAGAAGGTAAAGCGATTCGTGAACGTGCCCCTTATGTCGATTTGATTTTTGGGCCACAAACTTTGCATCGCTTGCCAACTATGCTGTCTTATGTGCAACGCACTCACAAACATAAGATTGATATTTCTTTTCATGAAAACGAAAAGTTTGATAGTTTGCCAGAGCCCAAGGCTGAAGGCCCAACGGCGTTTGTGTCCATTATGGAAGGGTGTAGTCATTATTGTACTTATTGTGTCGTACCTTACACACGCGGTGAGGAAATCAGTCGCCCATTTGATCAAGTCATTGCAGAAATCGCCCTCTTAGCAGATCAAGGGGTACGCGAAGTTACCCTGCTTGGACAAAATGTCAATGGCTATCGAGGCACTATGGCAAAAGGTGAGATAGCAGATTTAGCCATCTTGATAACCTATATTGCAGCAATTGATGGCATAGAACGCATTCGTTATACCACATCCCACCCACTAGAATTGTCCGATAATCTCATTCAAGTCTACGCAGAAGTACCCAAATTAGTCAGTCATTTACATTTACCCGTGCAAAGTGGTTCAGATCGGATTTTAAATCTAATGAAACGCGGACATACAGCCTTGGAATATAAACAAAAAGTACGCAAATTGCGAGCAGTACGCCCCGATTTAAGTTTGTCTTCCGATTTTATTATCGGCTTTCCAGGAGAAACAGAAGTCGATTTTCAAGCCACTATGCAACTGATTGAAGAAATCGGATTTGATCACTCATTTAGTTTTATTTACAGCCCACGCCCCGGAACACCAGCCGCCAGTTTACCTGATGATGTCCCAATAGCCATCAAAAAACAACGTCTTGCTCAATTACAAGCACGTATCACTGAAATGGCTCACGCGATTAGCGCATCATTAGTTGGCAGTATACAACGGATTTTGGTTGAACAGCCCTCACGTAAAAATCCTGAAGAATTAGTAGCAGGGCGCACAGAAAATAATAGAGTCGTCAATTTTGCCGGAAAAACAGATATGATAGGGCAATTTGTAAACGTGCGAATTACAGAAGCCTTGCCCAATTCGCTACGGGGTGAAATCTATCAATGATTATTCATCCCAATTTTCACAACCAAAAAATAAATGATCTCAATGGTTTTTTTGTAGGGTGGGTAACGGGTTTTTGTTGTCCACCATTCCCTTGCCTAAATTAAATGATCTCAATGGTTTTTTTGTATTTAGCTTCGCAGATCGAAGGTTCACTTAACAAGTTTTTATCGCGAAATACTGTATTTAG
>Ga0233403_10000967_pt1 | contig 13629 bp, 6 predicted proteins | sample Na_oxic_1_MG_FD_179866 | JGI IMG/M metagenome (GOLD analysis project Ga0233403, IMG submission 179866) | Seawater microbial communities from Saanich Inlet, British Columbia, Canada - Na_oxic_1_MG | ecosystem: Environmental > Aquatic > Marine > Inlet | place: Canada: British Columbia | collected...
GCAAGAGGCGAGTGGGGTTATTCTTTTAACAATATCAACCCCGTAGGGGTTGAACGTGAATAGCCCCAGGTGAAACCTGGGGTTTTGCAAGAGCCTCTATGGGTATATTATTTTTCCGCAACCGCCCAACCATAAAGGATTGCCCCTACATCGATGACCAATGGGGCAATCCCTTGTGGTTACCCCTACCAAGCTGGTCACTGCCATTGAATTAAGGGCAACCATAAAGGATTGCCCCTACGTAATTCATTGATTTTGTAGGGGTAATCCCTTGTGGTTACCCCAATTAAAATCCTTAATTCAATGGCATTGTACCAAGCTGGTGGGCAAGAAAATATTTTGCCCACCCTACAAGGTTTAAAATTCAGGAAGCTTAGAAACTCGTTTAGTGTTGTTGACGCGACTGCTAAAAATATTCACCCGTTCACCAGGTTGAAAAAGAACATCAGCTTTTTGCACAATGACAATTTTTTTGCCGTTGTTCAATTTAACGATAATTTTCAACGCTTTTTGGTCAGTCACTCCTTTTTCAATCAGATCGCCAAGCCAGACACCCACCATACTACCCGCGACGGAGGCAATCTGACTGCCTTTGCCACGACCAATAGTGCTGCCAGCAATTCCACCAATAATTCCTCCCCCACTCGGACCGATAATGGTGCCATCTTTTCTGATAATCGCCGGTTCAACACTTTCCACAACACCTTCTTGAATGTCCTCCGCTTGAAGGGCTTCTTTAGTCGTATAAACTTTCGTTGAACGATCTGACGTGCAGCCACCGAATAACAAAATGACTGTGAACAGTGCGATGAGAATTTTTACGGTTTGCATTGTGATCACCTCGTTTAAAAAAGAAAATAGAGTTTGTCAGAAAAAATTAAGCGTCAGAATCAGGATTTTTCAGAATTTTAGGATTTTCAGGATATTTTTCAAAAGCGACAAATCTCATTGAGAAAATCCTGGTCGTCTGAAAATCCTGATTCTGACAAATTGGGACTTGAGTGCGTAACATCAGATGGTATTCTGTTCAGCGACGATGACTCTATCACGTCCTTGTTTTTTGGCACGGTAAAGTGCCATATCGGCTGCTCGTAAAACTTCATCAAATTGTATGCCATGTTGAGGAAAAGTTGCTACGCCTATTGATAAGGTTATTGGACCCAGTTTTTGGTTACCGTTTTGAACGATAATGTGTTTTACTTGAGTTCTTAATAATTCAGCGCGTCTTTTGACGACTTCTATTGAGGCACCTGGTAAAATCAACGTAAATTCTTCTCCACCATATCGGCACGCGATGTCTCCCTTGCGAATATGCTCATTCAGAAAGTCACCCAAGGCTTGTAGTACCAAGTCACCCGCCTTGTGTCCAAAGTGGTCGTTGAATTGTTTAAAGTGATCAACATCGACCATGATAACACCCACCATTTGTTGGCTTCGATGAGCTCGATAAAATTCACGTTCTAAGGTTTCTTCCAAATAGCGTCGGTTATAGAGGCCAGTGAGGGCATCGCGGATAGACTGATTGCGTAAAGTTTCTCGCAATTTCAAATTAGCTAATGCTAATGCAATTTGTTCGGCAATGGTTTCTGCTAAGCGTTGGTGGGCTTCATCTAAACAGTTTGGTTCGACTTGTTGTTGTGCAATATGCAGCAACCCCAATAATTCTCCTTGTGCAACCATAGGAACACACTGATAAACGGAGGCTGTTAACGAAAACAAGTGGTTGCATAGCGGATAATAATGTTTATCGGCCATATAGTAGGGACGACTCTGTCGCAGTCCCCAACAGTCTTTGGGAGCAAATCGGCTGTTAATTTCATTTTCAGAGCCTTTTCCCCAAGTTGCTACGGTTTCTAACATCTCCGACGAACTTCCGAACATGGCTAACATACCAAGGGTGTTCGGAAATAATCGCCGCATAAACCGAACAATAACCATATAAGCCTCTTCCACCGACAGGCAGGTTTGTAATAAGTTACCCATTTCACTGAGTAAAGTAATTTCTTGGCTCCGTTGAGCGAGTTCATTGATCCGAAGTTGAAGTTGTTCATTTGTTTGCCGTAAGGACTCTTCTACTTGTTTCAATTCAGTAATATTTTGAGCGGTTCCAATTAGGCGGAAGGGTTTTCCGGTGGTATCTCGGATCAGTTTACCAAATGCTTGTATATAACGTTGGCTATTATCTGGTAAAACGGCTCTAAATTCAACATGATAGGGTTTATCATCGTAAATGGCTTGTTCAAAAGCTTGTAATACGGACTGACGATCATCAGGATGGATCGCATTTTCAAAGGTTTCATGGGTAAAAGGACCGGTATTGGGAGGCAATCCAAGGATACGAAACATTTCTTTTGACCATTGTTCTTGGCCGCTAATCAAATCCCATTCCCAGTATCCCAAATGAGCAATTTGCTGTGCTTGGGCAAGGCGAGCTTCGCTTTTCAATAATTTTTCTTCCGCCTGTTTATTTTCGGTCACGTCTCGTCCTAGAACCACTAAACCTTTGCGCTTGTCCAGGGCATCGAAAATGGGGACTTTTATAATATCAAAAATACGAGGATTGCCTTCCAGCGTTAGAATTATTTCTTCGCCACGATACTGCGTGGTTGATTGCCATGCCATTTCATCAGTGGTTTCGCAAATTTTAAGCGCATTCTGGTAAAAAGAGTCCGTTAATGGAATTAAATCAGAATTCTTTTTTCCTCGATAATCGATCCCTTCAAGTTGAAACAGTTTAAGCATGGCTTGATTCGCCGCCAACCAGTGCCCTTGTTCATCTTTAAAACAAATGATGTCGGGGGAGGCATTAATTAGGGTGCGTAAGATTTCTTCGCTCTCGTACAAGGTTTTTCCTAGACGGGTTATACCATATTAGCATTCAAAAGGAGTACGTGGACATTGCATGAGACCGCATTTGGCGGGATTGATGCCTTCGGTTGAGACTGCACAACCAGGACTCTAGTTGCAATCCTTTTGGATTATCAACTGAGAGCGAATTACTTAAAAATGTACAACTTTGTATAACTTTTTAGGAACAGTACTCACTCAGTCACACTAGATATGGCTTTAGGTTAAAGTTTTTTATTAATTAATTGATTTAGTTACTATTTTTTAAATATCTAATAACATATCAATTATTTTTTTATCTAAAAACAATCAGATAGGGTGGGTAATGGTTTTTTGTTGCCCATCTATTCATTAACAAGTTCAGTTTGTTACCACGCTTAAAAATCAATAGTTTACCAATTTATTTGGTACAGAGAGGGAATTGCTATAGTATTTCAAATAATGACTGATGTTACACATTCCAGTTCCAATTTGTCTGAATCAGGATGAAAATAATTTGAAGATTGTCCGGAGATTTTTATTGTTCAAAATATCATCCAGAAAATCCTAAAATTCTGAAAATCCTGATTCAGACACTTTATAGTCCTCCTAAATTTAGATATATCATATTTTTTATAATTTTGACATATTTATATTAGATTGGGATATTTAGTTTTACCGCTTAATATACGATTATATATATATAGTATTTAAAAAATATTTCTAGCTTTCAAGCGAAACTTTCGCTTGACAAGTTTTTTCCAAAAAAATATAACCTGAACCTAAAAGGTGCCACAATCAATCAATAACTTACATACATTATGTACTCGTTTTCAGGCTAAAGTTTTTATTTAAAAAACTGTATACTACAGCATTTTCTGATTGAATAAACTACACTTATTAAAGCTGGGATCAACTTTTGACTGACAAAATATTTTGAATGGACAACAACCCGTCCACTTTTTTTGAGTGGACAACCCATCCACTTTTTTAAATTTTAGTTTGAGACTTGACCGGTTTCAAGTTTCAAAAATCAAAAATCGAAAATTTAGCTTTGCTCACTTTCAATGGATCGTTCACAGTATATACTCAATAATAGAAACAATTTAACTTAAAAAAAACCAGCCAGAGGTGTTCAGAAAAATAGTTTCCTATTCCAAACCTGACACGTTTTTAAAAAATCCGATTTTTTGAAAAAATTTATCCGCGTTTGGTAAAAAATAATTTTTACTGATTTCAAGCACGTTCAGTATATACTAAGCAACATGATCTATTTTAACGGCGCATTCCATTTTCACGGACTATGTACAAAGTACGCCTTGTACTCCCTCTGTTGTTTTTTTAGACAAGATTTAAGGTTCGCCTGAATCAATTCGACAATCTTTGGAGAAATCACCACCTTTTTTAGCACGACCTAAATTGATGCAGGTATCAATACTTTGACAAGTTTTAATTCCTAACTATGAGAATAAACATGACTAAAGCACGTCTCTTACTACATGCAACCTTGCTAAGTGGCTGCCTATTGGCACCACAAATTGAGGCAGCCTACGATTCGGCTGCTTTTCATAAGCAAAAACCGTTGCAAATACAAAGAATTACCCCAAACGGCACCGATGTGCCCACCGGGCGACAAGTCGTCTTTACTTTCAATCAACCCGTGGTACCATTGGGTCGAATGGAGCGCGATGCGGCTGAAATTCCGATCACCATCACACCAACATTACAATGTCAATGGCGTTGGCTCAATACCAGCAACTTAGCCTGTCAATTGGGGGATGAAACCGCATTAAAGCCGGCAACTCGCTACGAAGTGTCCGTTCAGCCCGGCATTATGACGGAATCCAAAAAAACCTTAGAAAAACCCTATCAGCATGAGTTCATCACCTCTAGGCCCAGCGTTGATTATGCCATGTTTGAAACATGGATGGCCCCTGGTATGCCCAAAATTCGGGTCAATTTTAATCAACAGGTGACTCAAAAATCGGTGGCAAAACATTTATATATGCAAGGCAGCGATGGACAGCGCATAGCCGTCACTGTTGAATCACCACCCAACGAAGACAAAGTCTCTTTACCACAAACCGTCTCCTCGGTCTGGATGATCTCGCCCAAAAAATTGTTGCCTTTGGATAGCAAGATAGTTCTCCTGGTTGAGCCTGGAATTCAATCCAATATTGGGCCAGAACCCAGTAGCGAACAAAACACGGTTGTGAACTTCCGAACCTTTCCAGAGTTTAAATTTCTGGGCGTGGAATGTAACACTTCGGACTATCAATCCATCTTTATTCCTCCTAAAGGAAGAAAGATTGGTGACAAACAACGTTGCGATCCGTTACAAAGCGTCTCCTTACAATTTTCTAGTCCGATCATCTCTGACATCGTCAAGGACAATCTGCTCGTCATACCTGATTTAGCCGGAGGACGCTCCGATTATGATCCTTGGGAAAATATTTCCTATTATTCACGACTGGATCAAGCCCATCGTGAAGAACAAACTTATGGGGTCTGGTTGCCAGGGCCTTTAAAAGCTTATGAAACCTACCAACTCCGAAGTGACACGGTAGCATTCAAAGATGAATTTGGCCGCCCATTGTCTGAAGCGATTGATCTACGCTTTGCTACCTCACATCGTGCCCCTAAGCATATTTTTGATCATGAAATCTCGATCCTAGAAAAAGGGATTGATAGTGAAGTACCTATCTATGTCACCAATTTGTCCAAAATATCCCTCTATTACCATCTGTTCACGTCGCAAGGATGGACGAATCAAAAACAGCGGGTCATACCGGTACCTCACCTCAAAAATATCGCTTTCAAAATGCCCCTTGGTATTCGTGATCTGATTCCGAATCAGACCGGCCTTGTGCAAGGTTATTTCACGACTGAACCCAATATCAATAATGAAAACGCTAAACACTACAACTGGTTTGTTAGCCAAATCACGCCGTTCCATGTCCAAGTCAAATTAGGCCATCACAATACCCTTGTCTGGGTGACCGATTTTGCCACTGGGAAACCGGTGAGTGGGGCCGATATTTCGATTTATAGTGACAATTATGCCCCCAAAAAAGATCGCCCTAATTCGTTATCCGTTGCTGTCACCAATGACAACGGCATCGCGGTATTACCTGGCACCAAAACCCTAGACCCTAAATTGAAAAAAGCTTGGGTTTATGGTGATTACCAACAACAAGAACGCTTTTTTGTGAGCTGCCAAAAAGGCCAAGACTTGGCTCTATTGCCGCTGGACTCCGATTTCCGCATCCATATGTCTGACATCATGGATGACCACAGTTTTTATCCAGACATGGTTTCCAAATATGGTCATATCCATACCTGGGGTACCACCGCGCAAGGCGTATACAAAGTTGGAGACACGGTACAATACAAACTCTTGGTGCGAGACCAAAGTAACGAAACTTTTGTACCAGCACCCAAAGAGGGTTATACCCTGAAAGTCATTGATCCGACCGGCAAAGTGGCTCATGAAGTCAAGGATATTACCCTCTCCTATTTTGGGGGCCATCATGGCGAATTTACCATTCCGAAAACGGCCGCCGTTGGCTGGTATCAGTTTGAATTAAGTGCCAACTTTAAAAAACATGCCCATTGGTTGCCCATGCGTGTTTTAGTGAGCGACTTCACGCCGTCGCCGTTTAAAGTGCATACCGAACTCAATGGCGAACTGTTTCATTTGGGTGACAAGGTCACGATTAATACCTCGGCCACCTTACATGCTGGCGGTCCCTACGTCAATGCCCAGGCTAAGATTAACGCGACCCTAAGCCAAGAATCCTTGCAACCTTCTCATCCCCAGGCAAAAGGATTTATGTTTGATGTCTATGTTGATGAAGTAGATGACGAACCCGTGTACAGTGCCGAAGACGGAATACTCGATGACAAGGGCCAATTACAAACCGGGTTTACTCTGGCAGAAACCTCCAAAGTCCTTTACGGCAAACTCATGGTAGAAAGTGCGGTACGCGATGACCGAGGCAAAGATGTCGCTCGCAGTGCCTCTGCCCATTATGTCGGCCGTGATCGGTTTGTAGGTCTCAAAGAAACCAGTTGGGTACTCACCGCCCGGCAGCCCGCCAAAGTCCTATCATTAGTTGTTGACGAATTGGGCAATCCGGTCGCTGGCACCGACGTAGAACTGTTAATAGAACGCCGAGTCACTAAAGCTTCTCGCGTCAAAGGTGCTGGAAATGCCTATTTAACCCATTTTGAACATGAATGGGTCAGCGTCGTCAATACCTGTAAAGCCACCTCTGACGAGACAGCCAGCGAGTGTACCTTCGTGCCCCCCAATGCCGGCGACTACAAAATCACAGCCAGCATCAAAGACAGCAAAGGCCGAGAACATCACACCGAGTTACACCAATGGGCACTTGGTCAAGACGACGTGATGTGGGAAACCACACCTGGGCATGGCTTAGAAGTGGTGCCAGAACAAAGCAGTTACCAAGTCGGAGACATTGCTCGTTACTTGGTCAAAAATCCCTACCAAGGTGCCCAAGCCCTGATTACCGTGGAACGCTTTGGCATCCTAAAAAGCTGGGTAACTACCCTGAAAGGCAACATGGAAATTATTGAAGTTCCAGTTGAACCCGATTACGTGCCCGGCTTTTTCGTCTCCGTCACCGTCATGTCGCCGCGCGTTGATAAGCCCATTGACTCCAATCAAGTCGATTTAGGCAAACCAGCCTTCAGCATGGGCTACGTCCAAACCGATGTGAAAGAGCCTTACAAAGAACTGGTTGTCAACATCAAAACCGACAAACCGGTCTACAAACCTGGTGAACAAGTCACCATTGATTTACAAGTTGAGCCGCGACACCTAGACACACTAGAAACACCGTTGCCCATTGAATTAGCGGTCACTGTCCTAGATGAATCGGTTTTTGACTTGTTAGCGCAAGGAAAAGATTACTTTGACCCCTACAAAGGCTTCTATACCCTAGATGACTTGGATATGGCCAACTACAGTCTACTCATGCGTTTGGTAGGGCGGCACAAATTTGAGAAAAAAGGGGCCAACGCCGGCGGTGATGGTGGCAGTGGCACCAGCTTAAGTATGCGCTCGGTATTCAAATATGTCGGTTACTGGAATCCGGCCCTTCAAGCCGATGTTGAAGGCAAAGCCCAAATTCAGTTTACCGTGCCTGACAACCTGACCGGTTGGCGCGTATTAGTCATGGCCGTTACGCCAGAAGATCGGATGGGCTTAGGAGATGCCAATTTCAAAGTCAACCAACCGGTTGAAATTCGTCCGGTATTGCCTAACCAGCTGACCAGCGGCGATAGCTTTGAAGCCGGCTTCTCGGTACTGAATCGTACTGACAAGACCCGTGAAATCTCTCTTCTGATAGAAGCTGATGGACCCGTTGTGTTGCCAGCCGATGAAACTGCTTCAGAAGGCGTGATGGACAACCTGATGTCCACTTTTCAGGGCTTCTACCAAGATTTGTTGGGCGACGAAAAAACGGTTAAGCGCACTTTCACCATTCAAGCAGAACCGTACCAGCGTTATATCCAATGGTTGCCATTACAAACCAACGGATCGGGCACGATTCAACTCACAGCCCTTGCAGAGGAAGCAGAGGATGAAGAAAAAGATATACTCCAAAAAACTCTAGTAGTGCGTCCTCTCCAACCATCAACAACGGTAGCCACCTATGGCACAACCACAGCCGATGAAATCACCGAATCGGTCCAAATTCCAACCGACATTCATACCGATGTTGGCGGGATCAGTGTCATTGCTTCGCCTACTGTGATAGGGGGGATTAACGGTGCATTTGAATACATGCGTAACTACCCTTATGCCTGTTGGGAACAAAAACTCAGCAAGGGCACTATGGCATCGCATTACAACAACCTGGATTCCTATTTGGCGGAAAGCTTCAGTTGGGAAGAGAGCCAATCGTTGCCCACTGAAACCATCGAGTTGGCGAAGGAATATCAGGCACCCAATGGTGGCATGGCGTACTACATTGCCAAAAATAATCGCGTCAGTCCCTACCTAAGTGCCTATACGGCTATCGCATTTAACTGGTTACGCAAAGCGGGCCATGAGATTCCCAAGGCGGTAGAAAATAGACTGCACAATTACTTGCAGACGCTATTACGCAAAAACATCGCCCCGGACTTCTATTCCAAAGGGATGACAGCCTCGGTGCGAGCAGTTGCTCTGGCCGCGTTAGCCCAAAATGGTAAAGTCACTGATAAAGATATCAACCGCTACCACCGACATGTAAAAGGCATGGATTTGTTTGGCAAAGCCCAATTCTTAGCGGCCGCCTTACAAGTACCAGCAACGGAAAGTCTTCGCACCGAAGTAGCTGATATGATTATGGCTCATGCTGATCAAACGTCGGGGAAAGTCTCCTTTGTTGAACAAGTGGACAGCGGCTACAAACATATATTGTCCTCTTCGTTGCGAACCCAATGCGCGATCCTGAGCAGCCTAAGCGCGTATGACGAAGCCATGAAGCAACAAAGCAACGTGGGAGATATTCCATTCAAACTGGTACGTAACATCACTCAAACGCGCAAAAGTCGAGGCCATTGGCAAAACACTCAAGAAAACATGTTTTGCATGAATGCGCTGATAGAATACGCTCGCGTCTACGAAAAAGATCAGCCCGCCATGACGGTCACCAGTTGGCTAGACGATGACGAATTAGGTCAAACCGAGTTTGATGAGCTGAAAAATCCGCCGGTGACTTTTAGTCATAACATGGTTGAAGAAGATTTGGGTCGCAAAGCTACCCTCAAGATGGAACGAGAAGGCACTGGCAGACTCTACTACACCGTTCGCTTAGCCTATTCTGACAAGGCTGGAAAAGCCGAGGCCATCAATGCCGGCTTAGAAGTCCACCGTGAATACCATGTTGAACGAAATGGCAACTGGATACTTCTCCAAAATCCGATGGAAATCAAGACTGGTGAACTGGTTCGGGTAGACTTGTACGTCTCCCTGCCAGCACCACGTTACTTTGTCGTCGTGGACGATTCGGTACCTGGCGGCTTAGAACCGGTCAACCGTGATTTAGCCACAGCTTCAACCGTCGCGTTGGACAAAGCCAAAGGAGGGTACGCCGAAGATTCCCGCTGGTTTAGTCGCTCTGATTGGCAAGAGTATGGCGGCTGGAACTTCTACCACAAAGAACTCCGCCACCATGCCGCGATATTTTATTCTGACTATTTGTCGGCCGGTCACTATCACCTGTCCTATGTGGCACAAGCGATAGCTCCGGGCACATTCAACATCATGGCAACCCATGCTGAAGAAATGTACGAGCCAGAAGTTTATGGTAAAGGAGTACCGAGTCTAATGAAGGTAGTACGGGAATAATCGACGGACGTTTCTGACTGATAATTGACAGCAATTCCCGCTCATGCTTTTAACCGACTTGATACAAGGGATTTAATTTTTGGTTTTCGTGCCATTTTTCAAAAAAATGACAGAATAGCTGAATGACCTAATTTTAGAGCGGGAATTGCTGGATAATTGACTTCACCTAACCACCTGACCGGTTTTAAAAACTGGTCAGGTTAAAAAAACCTGACAGGTTTACATGTTGTGTTTTCACTTGACAATATTCAAATCGTATTAGTAGAAATCTCGCACCCTGGTAATATTGGTGCCGCCGCACGTTCGATGAAAACCATGGGGTTATCGCAGTTACGGCTAGTGCAACCGAAGCAATTTCCCAGTGCCGAAGCCACTGCCCGAGCCACTGGTGCAGATGATGTTTTATCTAACGCGCAAATTTTTGATACTCTTGAAGAAAGTTTACGGGATTGCCACATTGTCTTTGCCACCAGTGCGCGACTACGCGCCATTGCATGGCCAACAGTATCCCCCAAAACTTGTGCCGAACAAGCCTTAAAATGTACGGGCAAAGTAGCCATTGTCTTTGGGCGAGAACAAGCGGGTTTAACCAACGAAGAATTGGACTGCTGCAATTACTTGGTACAAATCCCTACCAATCCCACATTTCGCTCACTGAATGTTGCTTCAGCAGTACAAATATTGGCCTATGAGTTAAGAGAAAAATATGAACAACTCCTTATTCAAAATGACGACTTCATCATAAAAAATGAGGAATCATCTATTGATGAAATGGATTTTTCGCTTCCACCACCAGCAGTAGCAGAAGATGTGGCACGTTTCTATGAACATTTGGAACAAACCTTAATTGACATTGGATTTTTGGATCCACAAAAACCAAGACATATGATGCGACACTTACATCGCCTCTTTAATCGGATGCAACTTCTTGATAGTGAAGTTAGGCTATTGCGCGGCGTTCTAACCGCCGTCCAAAAACAGGTGCCGCAATCTGCCCTGGATAAGGAATCTAAGTAATTGAAATAAATACATAATTCATATTCACCGGTAGATCGGTAGCGAACCGAAGATGAACGCAGTTAAACCCACAATTTTCGGCTATTAACATTGAACCCCTTTAGGGTTGAGGTTTTTTCACCAACATACCAACAGTAGAGGTTAACATGAGAAAAACTCTTCTTTCCATACTGAGTATATGCTGTTTTTTAACCAGCATACCAGTCCACGCCAATACGTGGCTACAACAACGGTGGCAATTTAAAGATGCACATCAAGCTATCTTGAACAATGACTTGGACACCTTTAAACGGCTATCAGCGTCGTTGTCTGATTATCCGATTGCCCACTATCTGCGTTACCTATCTGTTGAACATCAGATAGGGACAGAAAAGGCGGAAACGATCCAAGCATTTTTGGATCAACACAAGGAAAGTCTTTTTGTGCAGCCGTTGCGACAAGCCTGGTTAACCCAACTGGCAAAAAAGCGCAATTGGAAAACCTATATTGCTGCTTACATGCCGCAAAAAGACACCTTGTTGCGGTGCCACTACCTTAAAGCCCATCTGGACACGCAAGGACATTTGAATGGACTCATCGATGAAGCCAAAAATTTATGGCTGGTTGGTCAATCTCAACCGGACGAATGCAATCCGGCGTTTAAGTATCTCTATAAAAATAACTTGGTTACCGACCAATTACGTTGGCAACGCATTCGCTTGGCTATGGCAAAAGGTAATCTGAGACTCGCTCGTTATCTCGCCAGAGGCTTGTCCAAACCAGACCGACAATTATTGGCTCTTTGGCAATCTGTCTACCAAAAACCGGCCAAAAAACTCAAAAAATTTAAGCAGCCTGATAGCCCAATTGCCCGTAAAATAGTGCTGAACGGCCTTAAAATACTGGCACGCGAGGATGCTGCCACGGCTTATGACTATTTTCACAACGACTTGAAACAACGCTATGCGTTCACTGAGGCTGAAAAGGCGGAACTGCTTCGCTACATTGCGCTAAAGGGAACCAGACAAAATCTCCCAGAGGCTGCCCTTTGGTTAGAAGATATCGACCCGAACTTGGTAGATGATAAGATCAATCATGCCAAACTCAAACTGGCTTTGGCACAACAAGACTGGCAACGTGTCATCACACTGATACAGTCGTTGCCAGAAGCAAAACAAACCGAATCTCAATGGCAATACTGGCAAGCACGCGCTCTGGAACAAACCGGACAGACTGAAGAAGCCGAAAAACAGTTTGGGATAGTATCACAAAATCGACACTACTACGGTTTTTTGGCCGCTGATCGGCTTGGAAAACCCTACTCATTCCAATCGCAACCGATGACAGTCAGTCAAGAAGACAAAAAGCAATTACTTGAAAAACAACCTGGACTGATACGCGCCCGTGAATTATACTTTGTTGGACTCACCGCCCTCGCTCGTGAAGAATGGCAGGCGGTATTGCCAAAGTTGACGAAAGAAGAATTGAAAGCGGCCGCTGCGTTAGCCCATCAGTGGGGATGGCATGATCGAGCCATAGCAGCCATCTACAAATCGGGACATTATAATGATTTAAAAATCCGCTTCCCATTGCCTTTTTATGATCCGGTGCTAAAACATGCCCAAAACCGGCAACTGGATTTTGCTTATGTTTACGCGGTGATTCGCCAAGAAAGTGCTTTTCAGACGGATGCTATTTCGGTCGCGGGGGCATTGGGACTCATGCAATTGATGCCGGCGACAGCCAAAACAGTGGCCGGACAGCACCAAATTCGGTTTGAAAACTTGGAAGAACTCTTTGTACCAGACATCAATATCAACTTTGGTACGACTTATGTAAGAGATATGTTGGACAAATTTAACGGCAATCGGCTGTTAGCCACTGCCGCCTATAATGCTGGCCCTGAAAGATCCCAACAATGGGGCGAAACTCATGGCTGTTTACCAGCGGACATTTGGGTTGAACTGATACCCTTTAATGAAACTCGCAATTATGTTAAACGGGTATTAAGCTACATACCAGTCTTTGAGTATCGAATGGTAGGACATCAACAAGTGAAACCGATGCCAGTTGAAGCGATTCAAGTGACGGATTGCAGCGGTTAAAGATTTAGCAAACCTGATTGGTTTTATTTATACTCCAAACGTTCAAGTTTTCGGATTCTTGGGCAACCATAAAGGATTGCCCCTACAAACAATGGCCAATGGGGCAATCCTTTGCTGTAGGGGTAATCCCTTGTGGTTACCCTCTCAAAAATCCGAACATAAGAACGTTAGGAGTATATAAACCGGTCAGGTCTTAAGATTCCGACCGTTTTTATTTATTGCCTTTGGAAAAATTTCTTATGCGTTCTCCTGTCAATCACCGTCGTACCTCGGCAGTCCATAGCAACCGAAATGATCGCCAAAACTTGCGCGATATGTTGCCCTATATTTGGGATTACC
>Ga0233403_10000968_pt1 | contig 13627 bp, 4 predicted proteins | sample Na_oxic_1_MG_FD_179866 | JGI IMG/M metagenome (GOLD analysis project Ga0233403, IMG submission 179866) | Seawater microbial communities from Saanich Inlet, British Columbia, Canada - Na_oxic_1_MG | ecosystem: Environmental > Aquatic > Marine > Inlet | place: Canada: British Columbia | collected...
CCCCCTTAAAACAGGCCGGTCTGAAACGCATTTTCACGGCATGACCACATGTAAGTTCAATATAAACAATGAGTTAGATTAAATCTTGGAAAGGTCAACTTAACATTCTTCATCATTTTGGTGAATCCTTTTTTATATTAAAATTCTGCTCAATATATTATATTTTCAGATATTTGTCTATAATTTCTTAATAAGGCTTGCAATTTTTAAGTCACAGCCAATTCCCGATCAGCAGAAACGGTGCCCAGTAATACGGATGATCATAAGAGGATCGGGCAACAAACTTCTTCTGTGCATTCTGAAGGGCCTTTGCCTTTGAGATGCCGGGCGTTTTCAGTTGCCGATAGAATTCGCTGATGAGCAGGGACGTGGCTTTGTCATTGATACGCCACAGGGTGGCGATTGCGCTTCTCGCACCTGCTTTCAAGGCAACTCCTGCAAGGCCGAGTGCGGCCCGCTCGTTCCCTGATGCGGTCTCACATGCGCTCAGGGTCAGCAGTTCGGTCTGTCTGTCACGAAATCTGCCGATGCCCACAAGCTTTGAAAGGCCGTCCATGGTGAGTCTGCCGTTGTATGCCAGCAGGAAGGAATTCTGGGGCGAGTCGCCGAATTTTCCGTGTGTGGCGATATGAATGATGGAATAGTCATGGCTTCTGAATTCGTTCCTCAGATTCTCAAGGGTATAGTCCCGATCCTGCAATATCATTCCCCCCATGGTTTCCCTGACATATCTCAGTTCCTCCGGCACATGGGGCAGCGGGCCGAAGTTCTCCCTGGCTACGGAAAGACCGCTCAGAAGCACCTGTGCGCTTTCCAGTTCAATCGGTCCGGAATCGATGAGCGTCAGTCCGGGCACGGTTGCCATGGCATATTTCTCGATCAGAAAACGCTCCCCGTCATGTAATGCGGAGAAGGGAATGGTACGGAGTGCGCCATCCGGGACCACGATCAGGGTGTCAATTTTTCGGGAGATCAGGTCTGACTCGATGGGACGTATCAGCCAGTCGTACAGATGCTTTGCATGATATTTGAAACGAGAACTCGCCGGCTTCTGCAACGGCCTGCCAAATTGCTTTATTGTTTTTCTGAGCCTTTGTGAATCCACAGGAACGGTGAAATGCTTCATTCCGTCGGGCATGATGAGAAGCAGGGCCAACCGGTCCGGCAGGGGAATGGAATAGAGTATTGCCGTGTGAGGCGGTGCGATGTCGAGTCTGACCGCCTTTTTTTTCATGGCTGTCACACATTCGTCTTGGTAAAAATCCTGAAGTTCCGCGGTTTTCAAAAGTTCCATGATGTCCATGGCTGCTTTCAACTGCAAGGTGCGGGGTGTAAGCTGCAGATCTTCGGACTTTGAGCTTGCAGGTTTGAGATTACAGCTTACAGCTTTGAAATTCGGGCTTTCCGCATATTTCAGAATCAGGTCTGCAAATCCAATATAAACCGGCTTCACCTGCTCATAAAAGGTTTCTTTTTTTCTGCGATATCCGTTATGGAATTCCTGTCGGATCGGATTCAGCGTCGCTATGGCACGGCGATAGGCTCCGATGGCGTTTTCAATCTCTCCTTTGGCTTTAAACAATCTTCCTGCCTGCCACTGCCAGAGATATGAGATTTCAGGAGAATGTTGCTGCTGGGCAAGAAACAGGGCCTTTCGAGTCAGAGCCACAGCTTGAGGGTAATGAGCTTCTGCTTCGTATAATCGCCCCAGATAACCGTAAGCGTAAGAAGTGATACGACTCTCCTGCAATCTTTCGGCGATTTGTTTCGCATCGTTCAGAGATTTGAAGGCAATATCTTTGAGATGAGCGTCAGATCGGGAATTATCCTGTATTTCACGCTTCTTTTGAGTTGCAGAGGTAAGCAGACTGAGTGAGATCAGGTCAGAGGCTTTGTTGTGAGAATCCGGCAGTGTCCTGATGTGTGATAAAGCCTCATTAAGCAGCTTGATAATATCCTGTTCCTGATATGTGACGCGTTGCAGGCTCAGGCGGGCCATGTTGAGGAGAACCTTTGATTTCAGTTCAGGATGGACTTCGTCAATTCCAAAGCTCTCTTTGTAGGCATCCATAGCCCCGTGCTCATCCTCTTCTGCAAGGAAATTCCCCATATTGTTCAAAGCAGCGGCTTGGATTTGAGGAACACCCGAGGTCCGGGCTGCATCCAGTCCTTTTTTCAAATTTGCTTTCGCATCTTCCTTCTCTCCGAGAGAAAGATAAAGATCACCGAGTGTGCTGAAAAACAGGGCGGTGCGGTATGGGTCATCACTCTCTTTGAAAACGGGCAATGCTTGAGAAAAAGCTGACAATGCTTTTCGGTGGTGTCCGAGGGCCTGATAAGCGTTTGCCAGATATGCCAGCGTGTGAAGATAGGAGAGACTTTCTGACTCCATAAGAAGAATTGCTTTCTCCCAAGTTCGCACGGCGTTTTCAAAGTCACCGTTGCTGTGGAATCTTTCTCCTCTGATCAGATGTTCCCTGATGGTGTCTTCTTTGATTTCAGAAAGTTCTGTATTATCAAATATAGGGGGCGGGCTTGCCAGCCAGTCGTCGAGCTGTGTCGGCATGGCATCTCTCGGGGTGATCACAAACTGGCTCACATCTTCTCCGGTTCTTGCGGAACAGGGGGTTTTGAGCCAGCGGGCCGCGTCGAGGTAATTCCCAGGCAAAACAGTTATGGCTCCGGTGACATCAGCTTCCGGGGATTCGATATATATCTGACCGTCAATGCCCAGTGTTGAGGAGGCATCCACAAGGCTGGCGGAAGATCGGACAAACTGTTCAGAAGCGATATGGATGTTGCCGCCGTCGCCGCCGTGGGCGTTGGCGATGATTTGGCTCTTGTTCAGGATTACAAATTCCGGATCAACGGTGATGTTGCCGCCATTCCCCTCATCCCCTTTTACGGAGGTGGTGACGGTGCTGTCGGAGAGATGCAATAACTTGTCACTGCTGATGGTGATGTCTCCCCCGTCAGATTGTTCTGTGCTTGTCTTTACCGAGGCATTGTCAAGGGTGACGCTGTCTGACGCATAAATGGCAATATTTCCTGCATCCCCTTTGCTCTCGCTGCCTGCCGTGATTAGGCCCCCGTGACTCAGTTCCAGGCGATTCGCATTCAGTTCGATATCTCCGCCTCTGCCATCTGGCAGGGTGTTGCCGTCATAAGTATCGTCTCCCAGTGTTTCGGCAAAAATCTCGCCATTCTTGCCGACTGTCAGAGTATTCGTTGATATGGTCAGGTTTCCGCCGGGGCCGCCGCTGTGGGTGGCTGTGTAGATTCGGCTCTTGTCAAGCTTTGCACCGGAGCCGGAGAGATTGACAGACTCGTTTGCGGTGATTGAAACGGCTCCGGCCTTGCCCGCGCCGCGGGTGCTGGTGGTTATGGTTCCGCCCTGATGAATTTTCAGGCGGTCTGTATTCAGTTCGATATCTCCGCCGCGGCCGGGGCCGTAGGTTTGGGCGTTGATCATTGCGTCTTTGGTGAGGGTCAGTTGACCAGTTTCGATGGTGATGCTGCCGCCGTCTCCTGTTCCCCGCGTCTGAGAGGAAATGCCATAGTAAAAGTCAGGCGGATATCCGGGGCCATCTGTTCCTGATCCGGCGATAGTGACATATTCACTCTCTCGAATTGATATATCACCGCCCGTGCCGCTTCCCAGAGTGTTAGACGATATCGCACCCCGGCTCATTTCCAACTCTTTCGTGTTCAGAGTGATGCTTCCGCTCTCCCCTTTTCCGCCGATCACGATTCCCCTCCCTATGCTCTGCTCCTCTTCGATGATGATGAATCCGTTATTCGAGGTGATGCCACCATCATCTTTCACAGATACAGTTTCGGCGGAGACTGAAATATTACCCGCCTTTCCGATGCCAAGCGTATTGGTGAACAAAGTCCCTTTTCCGATTTCCAGACGATTCGTATCCAATTTGACATCACCGCCCGCCCCTTTTCCGACGAACAGAATTCCCTCATTCATTGCCCCGTTTTCGGGAGGGATGAAGGTTCCGCTGTTTGCGCCTACGGCACCGTACTCGGAGATGGTCAGCATATCTGCGGCTATGGAAATACCACCGCCTTTCCCATCTCCCAGCGTTGTGCTGAGAATTTCTCCGCCCCCTGTGATTTTCATATCATGGGCTATACGGATGTCAATTTTGCCAGCGTCTGCATTCAGGGTGGCAGAGGAGACCGATGAACCCTCGTCTTCAATCACAAATTCCCTGCCGCGTATATAAATCTCTCCTCCGGCATTTCCTCCGACATCAATTTTTGATCCGCCGGAGAGAGAAATCTTTCCCTGTTTTTCAAACGCAGAAACATCCAAGCCAGAATCGGCAAGGATCACTTCGCCTGGGGAGGCAACGCTCGCAATGTTAATCCGGCCGCCCGGGGCAATGACCCGGGCCTCCACCGGATAGGTATCGAACAGAACACCGTCCGTAATTTGAACTTCCCCGCCGATCAGCGACAGGGTTTTTCCTTCCGGGAGAGTGATGCCGTTCTGTTCCAGATAGATTTCGGAGAGCTTCGAGCCGCTGCCTTGGAAGGTGATGGACGCGGGAGAATCGCTCAGAAAGCCGAATGCGGAGGGCTTCGCTGTTGTCAATATGCTGCCTGCCGGGTCTCTCGCGTCGAATCGGCCATCCTGGCCCAGACGCAGATAATCCGCGGTGCTGACGTGGAAGGACCCGCTCATATCCAGAGACGCGCCGGGGCCGAACATCACACCTGCGGGATTGAGCAAAAACAGGTTGGCTCCCGGAATTTCCGAGCGCAGCAGGCCGTCAATCCATGATCCGCTTCCGCCTGTGACCCGGGAGATGATGTTCTCAACTGAATTCGGGCCTGTGAACGTGGCGCTTTCACCTGTGTTGATATTGAACATGCCGAAGCTGTGGAAGAGGTTGGCTCCTCTCTGCTTCCCAAAATCTGCGTCAATCATGTAATTCGGGCCGGCAAGCTTCCCTGCCGAGCCAGTGGTTCCGTCAAGGGTGATCTGCGCCTGAGTTGTGGGTGAGAAGAGGCCAATGATTACAAGAGCAAAAATGGCGCGTCCAATGCACCGGTAAATACGGATAATATTTGTGAATACCATATCAATGAGGTGATATTTCAAGCGATTTGAAATCATCGGTTTTCCTTATTTTTTCTGGTTCAAGCATATAATCAGCAGATCGAGATATTGCAGATCCTTCCGATTCGATGAGAACTACATGGATTTAATTTGATAAGGATAACAAATCCTTACTGAACCAAATCCCTATAGTTTTGTGGCATGAAAAGTTTTCGATCTAATGTGCAATAGCTTGGAGAATGTAAACAGCATCCTCCAAACCGGCTTTCTTTCCATCAATCGCGGCAAGAGTGTTGATGTTTGAGAGCAAATCTTCGTATGTCAACACCTGCAATGCCAACACGGCATCTTTCAGATCAGTCCCACAGTCGCCATTGATATCGCCTCGGATCACTTCCCCGCAATTCAACCCGAAATGCTTTGTCGCCATGTCGCCGGAACTGTAATTTCTCTCTGTCCCGAAATAATTCCCCACCGGCCAAGTTATCTTTGCATATTTCGCCGCGTCCACTGCGATATTTTCGGACTCGTCAGGCACCTTGCCAAGATAGCACCCGCCTGCGTCTGTGATCAGGCTGTTCAGAACCGTGCCTCCGGAATTCAGAATATTCAGAACCGCTCCGATCACAGGCCGGCTGGTAAAGGCATTGTAAACATGCCCTCCGATCCACCCGGGTACGGGATTATCGTAGTTGTTGGTGCGAAGCAGCCTCACATCCGACTCCCGGATCGCACCGTATTCGTCAACAGCCCTGACTTTCCAGTAATAATCTGTCAGATCGTGCAGGCCGTCGAACACGGTCAGCAGGCAGGTGCTGCACTTCTGGTCATCCTTGTATATCGCGTCCTCCGGATTGTAATTCGGATCATCAAAGGGGATTTCCGAAAGGAGGACCGTATAGCTCACCCTGTCGCCGTCGGGATCCGATGTGTCCTTCCAGTCGAGTATCGGTGTCGTGGAAACCGTGGAACCATCCGCCGCATCCGACGGGAAGATCAGGGAGAACGGTTCGGGCGGGGCGTTCTCCGCGCCTGCTTTGTAAACTTTTATTTCCATAAAAGGGGAGACATGTCCTGTTCTGTTGTCCTCGGCAAAAAAGAATATTCGGTAAACTCCGGGAGCAGAGAAATCAGGATCATCCGGCTCGTTCCCGGAGATGTGCCATTCATATCTGTCAATCCTGTCTCCGTCATAGGAAACGGAGGTATAGGATTTTCTGATCAGGTCCATTTCGACCTGCTCCGAGCCTCCGAATCCTGACTGGCTGTAGCCTGGCGACTTTATCTCACACCAGAGTGTGGCCACCCTGCCGGTATCGCTTACACGGGCCCAGAAATTCATGGCATTCACGTCCTCATCCATAAACTGCGGATCCGCACCTGCCTCGGTCACTCTCACATCCCCGGGATCATTCTCCGTGGCCTCGTTCATCACTCCGATGAAAATTGATTCGCTGATGAGGCAGTCACTATCTGGGGCCGATAGGTCGTTGGTGCCGATGCCGTCCCCGTCGTCGTCCAAGAGGGGATGTTGCAGTGAGGCATCAAAATAGGGAGCGTTTGCGGAATCGGCTTCGCCCGAAGCGGTGAAGGCTTCTGTGAGGACGACGGCATCCTCGAAGCATTGTCGCACCGACTTTCCATAGGACGCGCTTCTGAAGAACTGCGTCACAAAGTACTCCCCGTCTCGAACGACATTCCCCTGCTCGTCCCGTTCCCCATCATCGGGGCCTTTGTAGGAGGATTCGTCAGCGGCCGCGCTGGCGATGACGATTCGGTTGTTTTCTTCGGGGGTGCCCGTATGGTAGGATTTCAGTTCATCCACAAACGAGCCGGAATGACAGAATCCGAGAATGATAACGACTTTCTGATCTTTTGCCTCATCTTCAAGGCCGATATGAAGGGCGTTCACCCAGCCGGCCAGTTCCGCAGAGGTGATGGTGTCCGGATAGATTTCAAAGGTGTCCCGAAGGCCGTGATTCACCATCACGATGTACAGGGGTGCAGGCTTGCCGGTGGAGGGGTTCATCTGTTCTTTGGCCCACTCGGTGATGGCCTGCCCAATGGCGGATTTGGATGGCGACGCATCCACGATGAGAACACCTTGCTCATCGGTCTGAGCTGTGTTGTAGTTGAAATATTTGATATCGTCATCTGAGAACCCTCTCTCCTTCAGGGTGTCATAGACGAAATTCGTGGTTCTGTTGTGGGAGGCCAGTCCTTCTTCGTAGTAATTCTTCCCCTGGACAATGACAGCATAGCCGACCGCCTCTGTCACTTTGACCTGAATTGTATGGGAAACGGAGGATTCGTAAGCGTTGTTCCCTTCAAAAATGACCTGAACCGTCCAGTCACCGAGGAGATCAAAGCCCTGGTAATTTTCATCCGCTTTGTCGAATCTGAAATAGCCGGACAGGTCCGGGGTGAGTGTTTTTTCGTACTCGGTTCCGCCAGCATGGGATATTTTCAGCTTCATTTGGGTTTCCGGGATAACACTGCCGCAGTCCGGCTCGGGGCGGAGTCTGCCGCTCACGGATATCCGGTCTCCGAATTTGAGGGAATGGGAGGTGACTTCCGGGAGCAGTTCGGTTTTGGCTTTGGATACTTCAAGATACTGATAGTCGCTGAGGGCTTTTTGCAGGGTATCGTCTCCTGACCAACTGGTCCGAACACTCCATTTTCCGCCACGGGTGATGTCACCGCACACGATGTTATGTGCAAATTGTCCTTCGATGTTGGCAAGCACGTCGCCCGCGGGGGAGACCAGGGTGATTCCCACGCCTGCCGAGGTCTGAGCCGGGGGAGGAGAAATTTCTCCTGAGATGCGGAGGGGCTGGCCGAGTACGATCTCACTGGCAGAGAGTTCGCAGGTGATGGTCGAGGGATCAAGTTCCGACGCGGCATGGTTGTTGATGTCGAACTGAATGGCCGAGACACCGATGTTTCCTGCGGCATCTGTGGCCCTGGCCGTGACAGTGTATGCGATGTTGTCCCCCCATCGCACGTCGTCGGTGCGGAACACCCATGAGGATATGCCGCTGATCGGGAGCCATGCTTCGGTTTTGTCAAAATATGTGTTCCCGGACTCGCCGAGAGTCAGGAACCAGCCGTCACTGTCAACGAGTTGCAATTCCACTTGGGTTACACCGCTGGCCTCGTCGGACGCGATGCCGTCTATTGAGGCGAGTTCGGTTGACTCGGTGGAGCCGTCCGCGGGTTGGGTGATGGTGACGGTGGGAGAAATTGTGTCTATGACCCAAGAGACAGTTGTGAGACTATCTGATGATTGCCAGACATCAAAGGTATCTTTGCCAAGTACATAAATCGTATGATTTCCTTCAAACAGGTCGCTCAACACTATTGGCTCTGAAATAGGAGTTTCGCCGCTGTAGGCTTCATCATCCAATTTGTATTTGTAAGAAGTGACGAAGTCTCCGGATATGGTAAGGGTTTCTGCTGTTTGATTTGTTGAACTCTTTGGCGCGTCAGAAATGGTTGCTGTGGGCAGCCTGATAATAAACATCCCTTGAGTAGTTCCTTTAGAGGGATCGTCCAATGGTTCGATTTTTAGCACACAGTTTACCGAAGCAGGCTCGGTGATTATCCATTCATAACTTCCATCGTTTTCCGTGTTTTCAGCAATGATTTCAAAAGAATCCTCTTTGCCGCCTTCTCGGGAGAGGGAAATCTTGACATTTTCTGAGATATCCTGGGTATCCCATTTGATAGTCATTGAGGTTCTGACGTACCAATTGGATGCCTGGTAAGGTTCTGAAATAATAAGATGGCCCGCTACTTGATTCTGTCCTCCCCGAACAGATCTAACATAACATGTATTTGTTTTTATATACTCGTCGAGTGTAAATGTACCCCGCATGGACAAAGCCCAAATGGAATCACCGGGTGCCGGGGTGGTTGACGACCAATACCAAAAATTTTTACCATGGGGGAAAGAAATCTTATAACGTCCTTTTTCATAATCCACTATAGAAATGAGTTCCTCCTTATTTGGTAATCGCCAGTCGCTATAGCTGGCAAATGAAAGATTTTCACAATAAGCAATAGCATCCTGCCAGTTCATTCTTTCATCAATCTCATCTTGCCACATGAGGCCTGTGTCAGTGTCTGTATATGTGCCGTCACCATTATTAAAAAGCAGATAATCAGACGCTTCAGGTTCTTGACTTCGAACAGCACGTGCATAACTTGATACTGATTTATTTGTATACTTGATAGGTTCCCCGTCGCAGAAAGTTACATAGAATGCGTAATATCTACTATCGGTATATTTAGTAGCTGATGACCAGTATCTTGCTTGGGAAACCGATGAGGTATGGGGAAAATAATTGGTATCTATAGCAGGAGAGCGGCTTCCCTTTCCTAAATATGAAATAGAACTTAATTCCCGAGGATTAGGAAGTCGCCAATCGGAGTAGCCACCAAAATTTTCGGCATTGAGGGCATTAATAAAATCCTCTGTATCCGTCCCATCACCGGGAGTACCAGCATCTCCCTTATTGGTTTCCGGGTCGCTATCATACCAAGTGTAATAGTTATCCGCATCATGGGGATTCGAGTAATCAGGGATATCATCCTTAGCCTGCTTCACCTCCCAAATCAGGCTGGTTACATTGTCTCGCACCATAGCCCATTCAGTTGCAGAATCCGGCAGATCATTTCCTTGACTATCCAGTTTGGTATAGGAAGGTGGATTGATGGTATAATCGGAATCTTCTCCAAAAGTGTCTGTGTAAGAAAAAGTCTGTCCTGTATCCGGCACAGGCCCCGCCAAAGCATAAACAGAAATTACCAGAATAAGCGCGATACAAAACAGCATCGTTTCTTTTTTTCTTGTCATTTTTATACCTCCGGAATAATTTTGTCTTAATCTAAACGAATTAGCGATAAGAAAAGATTTTATGTTTTTTAATGAAATCAATTTTTTATCACCCTGATTTTCCGGCAAAAAACTGCCGGGCTATTTTCATAAGTCCCTGACGGGACTACTTCAAATCTGTGAGTCTTTGAAAAATATAAACAACGTCTGCCAAACCTACTTTTTGTTGATCCAAAGTCACATCCGCACTGACAACAGAAACCGGCAATCCTGCCAGCACGGTTAAGCTTCCATACAGTGTCGGTTTCGGACGCATGGCGGATGAGGGGGCTGTGCGTGGTCACGATGAACGGACTAATCATCTGACATGATTTTCTTTTCCTCCAATTCGTCAATGAACTTTTTCAAACTCGGATTTGCGGCAGACAGCTTTCTCAATTCTTTGCGCCTGCGAAAAACAGACGAAATCCTCTCATAGAGTTTCACGTCTTTGGTTCCTGATATCTGTGTCTTCATTTTCTTCCGCAATGCCATGTCCAAGGCTCCCAGACATCCTTTGGTCTTCGATGCCTTCTTGTCTTTGTGGAAGATGGGCAACAGCCAGCATTCAAGAGAATGGACACAAACTGCAAAGATGATCCTGTCCTCAAACTCCGAATAAATCTCATCGGTGATGAGACTGACCAGTTTTGCCCTGACTCTGCTTATCAGTTCAAAAACGCCCAGCTCTTTTCCGTGTTCAAATTTTGGGACATCATAATTCGGTTCCTCGGACACATCCGTATCCACTTGGATAATCACATAATCATTGAGCTGAAGCGCCTGCCTGAATCTTTTGGAGCGACAATATTCAAAGACCAGTGCCCAGTTGCTGAAGTTTTCGGACCGGTTGAGGTCTGTGTCATCTCGAAGCGGAAGGAGCCAGTTGATATCCGCATCATAAGTTCCCAGGAAACCGTAAAGGATGTTCTCAATGACCGCCTGGTCCGTTCTCCCCTCTGTGATCAGAGCATAAGTTTTCATGGCTAGAAACTCTTCGGCAATCCGCCCAGCATCCCCCCGAGAAAGGCTTCCGACAGTTTCACAGGTTCCTCATTCGTTGCGGTGAGCGGCTTTCTCACTTCCCTGATCTTTGTGTGACCGACTTTGTTTCGGGACACGACAAAGAGCCTCTGTGTGGTGTCATTCAGATTCAGACCGTCCAGCACAGCAGGATTGTGAGAGGTCAGGATGACCTGTTTGTCATGTCTTTCCGCAAGAGACCGGATTCTCCTGATCAGTTCCGTGCAGAGCCCCGGATTGAGTGATGCGTCAATGTTGTCTATCGCAAGGAGGGAGGGAGTCTCCTGGCTGACAAACAATGTGATGTAAAACAGCAGGAAGAGAAAGCCTTCATTGACATCCTTATGACTCAGAAACGGCAGACGTTCATCCAGGTAAGTGTCCTTTATCCTGATGCGGGAGCCTTCCGAGAAGTCTTCCGGAATATCCAGATCCTCAAACCAGTCAATCAGTCCGAGTTCCTTTTTTATCTGGGTGATCTTCTCACGGTTTTCCGCATTATATATCCTGAGCAGCGTCAGAAGTCCCTGACCCTTTGTGCCCAAAGGTGTGAGCGGCACATCCTTGTCGGAAGCTCTCATTTCGCTTCTCTCAGGCGAATAGATCATGCAGCCTCTGATGTTGAGATCATTTATTCTTTTGTCAATGAAGCCTCTGAATGTTTCCGGGGTTACGTCGTCATCCTGAATATCACCTTTTTCCTTTGATTCCTCAAGATATTTCAGAACATCGGAGACCTTGCCGAGCTTCATGCGGTTTTTCCATCTGGAATACGGCTTGTTGTCATTTTCGAGAACGCTTTCAAATCTGACACCACGGCCGGATACCGATATCTCTATCGGCTTCCCGGCATCGGATTCCTCAAAAGCCGAACGCATGAAAACCGGCTCTGAGACTCTTATGCCTCTGTTTGTGAGAAATTCATTGTCCAGCTTGCCCTCTGCCGCGGCCGAGGCGAGAGCGACCGCTTCGAGAATGTTCGTCTTTCCGCAGCCGTTTTCGCCGATGAGTACATTGACTCTGCCGAGTTCCAGTTCCAGATATTTTACTGACTTGTAATTCTTTATGAAAATCTTTTCTATCATCTTTCTGATCTCCGTTCAATGTCCACAGATCATTCAATCGGCTTATTATTTTTCCCATTGATCATGCCGGCCCTGATAAAGGGGCCCGCTCCCGGGTTCGGTTCAGGCGACAGACCACCAAATCCTCCCCTCATCATCTTATCACTCCGAGTTCCTCGCAATGAATTGGGGGCTACTTCAGCCCCGTGATTTTTTGAAGCACATAGACAACATCGGCCAACCCTACTTTTTGTTGATCCAAAGCCGCATCCGCACTGACCAATGAAACCGGCAATCCTGTCAACACCTGCAATGCCAAAACCGCATCTTTCAGGTCAACTCTGCCATCCGTCATCATGTCACCAGTCAGACTGATTCCAAAATCCTTTTTTGCAACCATGTCCTCTGATTTGTCAGCCCTTCCGGAAAGAATGTCGTCAAAAGTGTTTCCTGTGAGCCAGCTTGCCGGTCTGTACCCGTCAGCCTCTATTCTGACCGTGTCCGCATGGGATGGGAGGTCGCTGAGATAATAACCGCTCTGATCGGTGTTCAGGGTGATCAGAGGATCGAAGTCACCCGTGACGGTACTCCCGATCCTCACAAGCGCACCGGTCACAGGCCGGTTCGTGGAGACATCGTAAACATGGCCTCCGATCCAGGTCAGCACCGGAGATGTGTTTCGGACATGAAATTCCCTCACCCCGGTTTCCCGGACAGCACCGTACCTGTCAACGGCCCTGACCTTCCAGTAATAATGTTCCGAATCTTTTACAGTGTCAAACGGGGTTATCAGACACGCACTTTGGCTCAGTCCCTCTCTTAGAACCGGATTCCCGAAGGAGGCGTCATTCTCGGAGAGAACCACCGTGTAGGTGAGCCTGTCCCCGTCCGGGTCTCCGGCATCGGTCCAGTCCAGCTTCAGAAAGGCTGACGGCACTGTCTCACCGTCTTCGGGAGAAATGAGAGAGAAGGGGGCAGGCGGCCGGTTTCCGGGCTTGGCCCTGTAAACCCTCGTCTCTGTGAGGGGAGAGACGTTCCCTGTTATGTCGTCTTTGGCAAAGTAGAAGACCTGGTAGGTCCCCGGCTCCGAAAATTCCGGGAGATCCCTCCACTCGTCATACCGTTCTGTCACGCTGCCGTATATCCCCGGGGATTTCGGGAGATTCATCTCGGCCTGGCCCGGACCGGCCGGACTGACAGGATTGTAGCCCGGGGCCTTCATCTCGACCCAGATGGTTCTGAGCCTTGTATCGTCATCCACACACGCCCAGAGGTTTTTCGCCACATCCTCATGCCCGTCCAGAAAGATCGTGGGGGCCGTGCGGGTCACACAGACATCATCCGGATTGTTGTTCGTAACTGTGCTCACCCCGACAAAGATGCCCCCGCTCAAGAGTCCGTCTTCGTCGGACGAGGAGAGGTCGGCGCTCCCTTTTCCGTCCCCGTTGTCATCAAGAAGGGGATGCTGGAGGGACGAGTCGAAATAGGGGGCGTTCGCGCTCATTTCCGATCCGCCGAACGCGGTGAATGACCGGGTCAGTTCAGCCGCCTCCTGAAAGCATTCCCTGACGGACTTCCCGAAGGAGA
>Ga0233403_10000969_pt1 | contig 13603 bp, 8 predicted proteins | sample Na_oxic_1_MG_FD_179866 | JGI IMG/M metagenome (GOLD analysis project Ga0233403, IMG submission 179866) | Seawater microbial communities from Saanich Inlet, British Columbia, Canada - Na_oxic_1_MG | ecosystem: Environmental > Aquatic > Marine > Inlet | place: Canada: British Columbia | collected...
TATGAATTTATCAAAAAAGCGGGCAGTAATTTTCTTTTTATTGATGTGCGTACTCAAGCAGAAATCGCTTTTGTGGGCGTGCCAACCGTGATTGATGCTAATGTCCCTTATGAAGTGATTACAGATTGGAATCAATGGGATGAAAAAGAAAAGATTTTCAAAATGACGGTGAATGATCATTTTGTGAATGCGGTGGAAAACCGTCTGATGGAAAAAAACTTAGATAAGCAAAGCCCAATTATTTTTATGTGTCGCTCTGGTTTTAGGAGTGCAAGTGCTGTTAATTTGTTAACAAAGTCGGGTTATAAAAATGTGTATCATTTGATAGACGGTTTTGAAGGCGATAAAGCACCCAATGGTCCTAAACAAGGGCAACGAGTGGTTGATGGTTGGAAAAATAGCGATCTGCCTTGGACTGATCAACTTGAGAAGGCTAAAATGTATCTCTAAAACATTCGATAGTTTTCAAGAAAATGCCTTGAAATTTTTTTTGGATTGGAAAATTTTTCAAACAAAAACATTTTTTAGTGTCATTGTGTCGTAAAATATTTTGGAACAATTATTCTTACCAGCTATCACTTTTAGTTACATAAAATTTAATGTTAATAACAACAATTCAATATTTATATTGAATAGGTAATTAATAAGTGACATAAAACTGAATGATGGTAAGAACTTAAACATTGAGTCATAGGAATTTATTATGAAAATTCGCAAACAATACTTAGTGAAATTAGCGATTGCTATTGTTTTATCAACTTTTCTGTTTGGTTGTTTTTCCAAAATTAACCAGGAAAATTATGCCAAAATCGAAAATGGCATGACAATGGAACAAGTCAAAGATATTTTGGGTGAACCAACAGAATCCCAAACGGCTGGTATTGGGCCCTTGTCAGGTACCAGTGCTATTTGGAAAAGTGATAGTGTCACCATCAAGCTCACATTTGTAAATAGCAAAGTACAATTGAAAACCTTTACTGAAGACAAATAATTTAAAAGTTATCTTTTGCCAAAAGCAAGAGATGGGATTCAATGTTTCGACCGGCTCAACAACCTAAAAACTCGAAATTAAACCTGCCAGGTTTTAAAAACCTGGCAGGTTTGAATTCACCAAATAAATAATATTATTCTTATGAAAACAAACCTTTACAATGAAATTCCTTACACTAAACACGTTTATCAACAAACACAACCCAATCAATTAGCTACCTTAGCCACACTATATGGTATGCAACCCCCGTCAGTCGAAAAATGTCGTGTGTTAGAACTGGGCTGTGCGAGCGGCATTAATACAATTGCAATGGCACAAGCCATTCCAAATGGTGAATTTGTTGGCATTGAATTTTCTGATCAAATCAAAGAAGGACAAAATAATGTCCATCAACTTGGGCTCTCAAATATTAGCCTCAAAAAAATGGATATTTTAGAAATTGAGGCTGAATTGGGCTTATTTGACTATATTGTGGCGCATGGGGTTTATTCATGGGTATCCCCAGCCGTGCGTGACAAAGTGTTGCAAATTTGTTCTCATCATTTACAACCAAATGGTATCGCTTATGTGAGCTACAACGTTTATCCCGGCTGGCATGTTGACCGTATGTTGCGAGAAATGATGCTCTATCGCACCCGAAAGCTAACTGATCCAAAAGAAAAACTGGAATCGGCAAAAAAATTACTGAATTTTTTCATGGAGTCCATTAAACATAAGTTTAATTCTTATAGTCTCTCATTGAAAAATGAATTGCATCATATCAGTCAACTCAATGAAAATTACCTAGCTCATGAATATTTAGAAGAACATAATGATCCGGTTTTATTTCATGAATTTATTGAACATGCCAACCGTCATGATTTACAATATTTGGCTGATATGAGAACGCCTTTTGTTGCTACTGATAATTTTTTGTCTGAAACCATAGATACGCTTAATTTTAGTGTGATCGAAAAAGAACAATATCTGGACTTTTTACGCAACACGGCTTTTCGAGAAACTTTACTCTGTCATCAAGCTATTTCCCTCAATCGTGACTTAGTTACTGATAAAATAAGTGATTTATACATTGCAGCACCACTAAAATTGGCTTCAAAAAATGAAACACCACTATCAGAACCATTAGAACATGACATCATAGAACGGTTTGAAAATCTCGCTGGTGAAGCCGTACTTTCCGTGTCATCACCATTGCTTAAAGCCGTCTGTTTATGTTTAGGCGAAGTCTGGCCCCAAAGTTTATCTTTCAATCACTTAATCCAACAAGTCACTAAACTGCTCACGATGGTAGAAAAAATGGGGCCGAAGGTAGGGGACAGTGGAAAGGAAAATACTCAAACCGTATTATCACCAGCAGAGATAGATGAAGTCAAAACCATGCTGTTAGAGTTTTATTTGAAAAAAATTGTTGAATTATCTGTTTATCCACCACAATTTACACTCACTATCAATGAACGTCCAATAGCTGGCCCAATTGCTCGATTACAAAGTACCCAAGGTAAACAAGTCACCAATTTACGCTATGAAGTATTTTCTTTGGATTTATCGACTCGTTTAGTTTTAAGGCATTTAGATGGTAGGTATGATAGAGTGGCATTATTAGGTATTCTGCAAAAAAATATTGAAAATGGTGAATTAATTTTGTATCAAGATGAACAGAAAAAAGCATTAACCGATGTGGATTCTGAAACATTACATCATCACTTGTCCTTAACGGTTGAAACTATTTTGCAAAGTTTGGCCAAAAAAGCGTATTTAGTTAATTAAGAACCAAAGCTAAAGCTTTGGATTCCAAAGCATGGTTATGGTGTTCAAAGCTTTAACTGTATAAATTGAATCCAAAATTTATTGGGGTCCCAAAAAAACTTTTAAAAAAATATATGGGAAAAATGATATGGCTGACATTCAGAAAGTTTCTTTTAAAGAACAATTGGAAAAAAATTTAGAACATCTTGGCAAAATGGAAACGCAAGTTCTGAGTTCTACCGATCAAGTGCAAAAGCAAGTTCGGCACACTGTTTCAAGTTGGACCTGGAAAGTTTACACAGCTATTATTTTTCTAACCGTTTTTGGTGTTTTAATCCCCAATACCTATTATATCAATGAGGAATGGCAACGGGCGGTTGAAACAAGAACTGTTTTTGGTGTTTTAATCCACAAAGCCATTAATGATATCAATGAGGAATCGCAACGGGCGGCGGACCAAAAATTCATTAGAATTACCGGACCCGGATTACACTTGAAGTTGCCGTTTCTAGAAAAGTATCAGCAATATCGTGTTGATGTTCAGCGAATACAACTTGACAAAGTGAAAGCGAGAACCAAAAAAGCGAAACTGAAAACCAAAAATGAGGAGAAGGAGAAGGATTATGAAATCGAAGCAGAGAAGGAGAAGGATTATGAAATCGAAGCGGAAATAGTTTTGCTTTATCGCTTACCTGAAGAACAGATACAATATATTTATAGCAATAAACCTGATTTTAAAAAGAAACTTGAGAAATATCTCACAGAAATTTTTACAGAAGAAGTGGGCAAAACGAAGATGGAAGATATACCAAAAGAGCGTAAAACTCTTGCCGACAGAGTCTTCAAAAAAATAAAAAAGAAGATTAAAGATGTTAAGCTTAAGCTCGAACTTTATGATTTTAGCATTTTTAATTATAGTTGGTCTGAAGAGTTTCGGCGTGATATTCGAAAGGCATATTCTAAAATAGACGACATTATAGCAGACGAAAAGAAATTTCAAGATAAGTATATTAACCAGAAAAACGAGATAGAAGATCAAATTAAAGTAGTTCAAGCTACAGCATATGGAAAGGTAGAAAACATAAAAGCCCGACGTGATGCTGATCTCAGCACCAGTACTGCTAAAGTTGAGGAAAAAATCAAAAAAATGACTGCCGCCGCTGATGCTTACGCCATCTGCATCAAAGGTAAGGCACAAGCAGAAGCCGCAGCCCTCCAAGCACAAATTCGGGCAACCCATCAGGAACTGGTTAAATTAGAAAAAATTAAACGTTGGGATGGCAAATTACCTGATTGTCATCATATTCAGGAAATATTTCCCTTCATGAGTCAAACTAGCAGTGACACATTACTAACAATACTGTTACAGCAACCCAGTATGGTTAAAAAACCAGAAGAACCAGAAGAACTCGATGAAGAATTGTGTGTTAAATTTGAATCTGAACTAACAAAACTGTTAAAGCAAGCCAGTGTGGTTGAAGAACCATCAAATTGAAGAATTGCGTGTTGAATTTCAATCTGAAACACATTTTGGTTGTCCTGTAAAGGTAGTGATGATAATTTTCAGAAAAACCGTCCAAAATAAATTATCAAGGCAAAATTTGGTAGCGAAGCTGTCAACTTTTGCCTTGATTGGACTCCGAAATCACTACTTTTTTAGGACTACCCACATTTTGGTTGTCATTCTGACTGAAACACATTTTGATTGTCATTTCGAGCGCGGCGAGAAACGAAGTTAGGTAACTCCAAAAAATAAATAGACCAAAAAATGCAGTTAATACCTGCCAGGTTCTCAAAACCTGGCAGGTATTTATACCGAAGCCGAACTTTTTGGAACTGGTTTCGAGGCAAAAGTTTCAAAGAAACTTTTGCCTCGAATTTTATTATTTGTGAGTTGCCTTACTTCGTTTCTCGCAGCGCTCAAAATGACACAAGAGTGAAAATAAATTGTTTGGAAGTATTATGCATAACATGACTGATAAGTTAACTCAACGGGAAGAAAATTTAGAAGACTTCATAGACGAAGATGAAAAATCGAACGACCCTAGTTCAAGTTTCCCTCGGACATTGAAGGCTTATGTTAAGAACATTTTTATGATACTTTTCATTGGCTTTTTAATCTTCAATGCGTACTATATCAATGACGAATCACAACGAGCGGTTGAAACAAAATTTGGTAAATTTATTAGAATCACCGGACCAGGATTACACTTTAAGTTGCCATTCATAGAAAGCTATCAGCAATATCAACTGGCCATTCAACGACTAGTCCCTAAGGACAAAGTCTCTGTCCCTAAGGACAAAGTCTCTGTCCCTAAGGACAGTGTGGGTACAGCATCTTTAGATAATTATGGACTTGATGGTAAGATAGTTTTGCTTTATCGTTTACCTGATGAACAGGTGGAATATATTCATCGCAATATACCTGATTTTAAACAGCTACTTGAATACCTGGTCAAAAAAATATTTAAAAATAAAATAGGCCTAATTAACATGGGAGATATGCCAAATGAGCGTGATAAATTGGCCAAAAATATTCTTAACGAACTCAAACAGAAACTTCAAGATATTAATTTGAAAATTGAACTTTATGATTTTAGTATGTCGTACTACGATTGGCCTGAAGAGTTTATGAGTGACAATCAAAGAATCGCAGCGAGAAAATACGCAACTAGAAAAGCAAAATCTGATTATCAGATAGCCCAAGTAGTAGAAGAGGAAGTAAAAATAGAAACTGGCAGTAAAGTCAATAAAACTCAAGCAGATGCTAATGTACAACAAATAAAATCCCAACAAATTGAGATGGAAATCAAAAAAATAACAGCTAAGGTTGATGCTGAGATCAAAAAGATAACGGCCGAATATGAGGCTAAGGCTATAGAAATCAGAGGTAAGGCACAAGCGGAGGCTCTCAAAGCGCAAGCGCAAGTGCTAGTCGAAAATCCAAGACTGGTTGAATTAGAAAAAATTAAACGTTGGGATGGCAAATTACCTGATTGTCATAAAATTCAGGGAATATTGCCCTTCATGAGTCAAACGAGCACTAACACATTACCAACAACATCGTTACAGCAATCCAGTGTGGTTGAATAACCATAAAATTATACTCGGCGCGGGCATAAACTTAATTTTTTTTGGTCATTGTTCGTCGCACAGTGAAGTTACTGTTCGTAGCAATGCGAAGTTACTTCAAAGCGTCGCTACGCTCGAAACAAGGTTACCTTCACTTCGTTCCGATCAATGACAGAACCATCAAATAATTAAAAACTTGAACATCAAGTCATACCAATTCTGAGATGAAACTCATGTTTGGTGTCCAAACTTTAGTTTGGATTTGAGCCAATTTAAAATGAATTTCAATCCAGAATTAGTATCACACTCATTGAAGGAAGGAGAAATGAGATGAGTGATATTCAGAATACGTCTTCTCAATCAAGTCAACCGGAAGAACATTTAGAAAACATCATAGACGAAGAGGAAAAATCGAATGAGCCAGAAGCAACTTCCCATTGGACATTGAAGGCTTATGTTAAGAGTATTTTTATAATGCTTGTCATTGGCTTTATCATCGACAATGCGTACTATATCAATAACGAATCACAACGTGCTGTTGAAACCAGATTTGGTAAATTGATTAGAATAACCGGGCCAGGAATCTGCTTAAAGTTGCCATTCATAGAAAGCTATCAGCAATATCCCGTCGATAAGCAAAAACAGTCATACAAAAGTGTTAGCACGGCATCTTCAGATAATTACACCCTTTATGGCAAGGTCGTTTTAGAATATAGCATGCCCGAAGACCAGTTGGAGTATATTCATCGCAACGTGCCTAAAAAAAATTTTTACCACTATCTGGAGGACATAAAAACAAGTACTTCAAAATATCTGGATCCAAAAAATCAAAAAAATTTTTACCACTATCTGGAGGACATAAAAACAAGTATCTCAAAATATCTGGATCCAAAAAATCAAGACAATTTTGACCGCTATCTGAAGGACATAGTAACAAGTACCTTTAAAAACGAAATTGGCAAAATCAGCATGGAAGATGTACCAAATGATAAAAAGGGACGTAAAGAACTTGAAGACAAAATCTTGGAACCAATCAAGACAAAGGCTCGTGATCTATTAAAAATTGAAGTTCACAGTTTTCGCATTCCGTACTATGGTTGGTCTCAAGGGTATTTACTTAGTGTTGAAAAGACCGAAGATAACGAAGCCGGACTTAAAGCGGCTGAGTGGGCTAAAAATCGAACCCAAGAAATAGCTAATAACGAAACCGAGAAAGCCGACAAAAAGATTGAGGGTGCTGACAAAGAGGTCCTATTGAATACAGTACAAGCCCAAGCAAAGGCCGATCTCAAAAAGATAAAAGCTCAAGCCGAAGCAGAGGCCAAACTGACTACTGCCAAAGCAGAGGCTTATGCCATACGCAAAAAAGGTGAGGCACAAGCGAAGGTTCAAAAAGCGCAAGCGCAAGTTCTAGCTGAAAATCCACATTTGATTGAATCAGAAAAAATTAAACGTTGGGATGGCAAACTACCAAGTTATTTCTTGAATCAGGGAATATCTCCTTTTATGAGTCCGATTAGCAAAGGTACTTTACCAATACAATCACAATAACTTATATAGCGTTTTCGAGTTTATTGTGTTACTGAGTTCATAGGAGTTCGTGGTTTTATTATAACCTTTGTGATGATGTGGTTCGCTGAGCCTGTCGAAGCGAAAATTAGGTGAATGATTACCCTTCGACAAGCTCAGGGTACATGCGATTCCTTGAGCCGGTCAAAAAAATACCGAACACCTATGGTTACTGAGTTATAGCGTTTAATATTTTAATTATCAATGAGTTAAATAATATTAAATGTGATTTATTCAATTGGGAATTTCTATAAATCATTTTTAAAACGAAGTGGTTACTTCTACTTTGTCGGATTTAAATGTAGGGTAAATATAGCACTTAGGAATAGTCACGAAATAACTTACCGCTAACCACCCCCTATCCCCCTCCTTTGTAAGGCGAGGGAACTCCCTTGATAAGGAGGGGTTGGGGGAGGTGATTTATAAAACGGGAAGTTATTTCGTGACCATTCCTTATCATTTGCATTTTAGGTCCATTCAAGTGATAAGTGCTATAAAATAGTGTCAAAGCGAAACGTTGGTATTTTTTAATCACTCTTCCCATTGACTGACAACGCTTAATAACATGCGTTGTTTTTCTTCAAGTGTGACTCGACTTGCCATGATTTGTACATCGAAAATTTGTCCATTGCGGTGTTGCTCTTGTCGCCGTAAAAAAAACATCGGTTCCTCATGTGCTACTAACAAATTATAATATTCACGGACTGCTTCTTCATGCACTGCTGAAGGCAGTACCATTGTAAACGGTTGCCCCACAAAATCTTCGGGACGATAACCATATAAATCGGCAAAAGATTGATTGACTAGCAAAAATTTTCCTCGATCATCTGTTAAGCAAATCCCCAATTTCACCCGTTCAAATATTGAAGCAACAAGTGTTTCATTTTCTCGAAATTCTTCTATCCCTAGTGGTGCCATTGGGCTTTGAGAAACTTTATAATCTGAGAGATCAACAGCAAATACCAGGGCTCCAGTAATCTGACCTTCACCATCTCGACAAGGAATTTTATCAATCTGTAACCATCGGACAGATTCCTCTTGAGTTGTTGAATTTTCTTCTACAGTATCACTATCCACATCAGAAGTCTCAAGAATTATTCCATCTTCTGCTATCTTTCCAAGACAACACATAATACCTATTTGCGATTCACCTGATGTAATGATTTCTCGGCAATCGAGATACTCTTCCAGTTCGTCATCGTAGTTTTTCAATAACTCCCGGGCTTTTTGATTTTGGCGTAACATAAGATTATCTCTGTCACGATACCAAATCATGGCAGGCATGGCATTAAAAATCGTTTGATATTCTTGCCATTGTTTACGCAGCGTTTCCCACATTCGCTTACGTTCACTGATATCATGCATTAAATCAAAACTGAATAAAACTTGACCGTTAGTATCACGAACAGCATCAATTCGTTGCCAAATAGGTACGATGGAACCATTTTTACGAACGGCTTCTAATTCTCCTTCCCAACTTCCCCCAGCATCTAAAGATTGTTTCATTTCCGATTCTAAATTCGCTAAAAAATCGGTTGGATAATGATCCGCTAATTTGAGTTGTTTGGCTTCTTTGAAACCTCGTCCAAACAAGTTTTCATAAGCAGGGTTTATGTAAACTAATTGTCCTTCATAATTTCTAACCGCAATAGCTTCTTCAGACGATTCAATGATAGATTTGAATAAACGTAAGTGCCCTTGCGCTTTCTTACGCTCTGTGACATCAATGCCAACACCAAAAAAGTAATCTAATGTACCATCCGCTTTGACAACTGCTCGACTATGCCATTCCACCAGTAATAGTTTCTCTGATTGCGTTTTTATGTGGGATTCCACCAATGAAGGTTGCATGGATTTAATTAACGTTTTAAATTCATTAGAAACTAATACATGTTCGGATTCAGGTATAAAAGTCATTAAAAAATCGGCATTGATGACTTCTTCAAAGATATATTCTGTTGCTTGTAGCATAGCTTTGTTGATCATCCTGACTTTACCGTCTGGATTGATAGCTACGAAAAATGCTGGGGATGCTTGGACTAAGGATTTGACAAAATCTCTTTCTTGACGTAGTGCTTCTTCGTGCGCTTTACGCTCGGTAATATCACGTAGGGTTGCGCAGACTAAGGAACGACCCTGAAATAAATAGGTGTTACCTACCGAAATTTCTACCGGAAATACAGTGCTGTTCTTTTTTTTATGCCAACGCAATGGAATAAACCGCCGATTTCCATTACTAAACGCGCTCCGTTTTTTGGTAGGTTCTGCTGATACGTTTTCCGTTGTCATTCGCAACCATTCGTCTTTGCCATAACCATATAAGTCGACAGCTGCTTGATTAACATCAAAAATTTTCTGAGTATTGGCATCAAAAACGACGGTGGGATTAGAAGTAGCTTCAAATAATTGTCGATATTTTAATTCACTTTCCCAAAGTGCCGTTTCAATTTTTTGACGTTCAGAAATATCACGTACTGCTACCATCAATACGGATTTGCCTTTAAATAAAAAGGGATTTGTGGTTATTTCGACTTGAAATACAGCACCTTCTTGTTTTTTATGATATTGTGTTGAAGCCGATTTCATACCTTTTTTAATCGACTGTTCCATCTTATCTGGTTGTGCCGATAATTCTGTGATTTTCAAGGTTAATAGATGACTACGACTATGACCATAAAGATGGATTGCTGCTTTATTCGCCTCCAAAATATTCATTGTTTCTACATCTACCATCAAAATCGCATCAGTTTCTACTTCCATTATCTGTTGATATTTTTTCTCAATTTCTTTCAGATCATCTTCAATATTGCGTGGTTCAGTAATATCTATATGAGTTCCTACCATTCGATGCGGTTTACCGGTAGGGTCTTTCACCATCACAGCACGATTTAAAATCCATCGATAATTGCCATCTTTATGTTGTAAACGGTGTGTATTTTCAAAAACTTGCGTTAATCCTTCTAAATGATTTTGAATATCTGCCATCACCCGTTTGTAATCGGTTGGATGAATGCGTTGATGCCAAGAATCGACTTGTGGCAATATTTCATGCTCCTCAAAGCCTAACATGTGGGCCCAACGACGTGAAAAGTGCATTTCGTTGGTTGCTAAATCCCAATCCCATAAGTCGTAATTATTATCAGGAATGACACCACTGGTTGCTGGCGTTGATGTATTACGTAAAGCGTGTTCTGTCTCTTTATATTGTGTGACATCTGAAAATGAAACGACAACTGCATAAGGTGTTACATCATCACGCCATAGTGGATAAGCATGAATACGAATCCAAATGACTGATTCATCAGCTTTTACGATGCCCATGACCACATCGGCATAAGATTGTCCGGTTCGCAAGGTACAGATTGCTGGATGGGTTTCTGCTGGAAAGGGAGAACCATCTTCATGGATAAGCTGCCAATCAGGATCAATTAAAGTCCAACCCATCATTTGCTCGGCTGATAAACCTAAAATCCGTTCTGCACTAGGATTACAGGCACCAATAGTCCCATTGGCATATTGCAAAACCACGCCTTCTTGTAAGACACTGATCATTTCATCTGCCACCATCGGTTGTTCACGGCTGGTTATATCCATTCCCACGGCATAATAGGCATACTCAGCAGAAGCTGCTCCATTAACTTCCCATAACATGAGACGATAGAAGCCATCATGGTGACGAAATCGGCAGGAAAATGATATGGAACGTAATCCATCATCTATTTGACTAAAATAATATTCCGTTGATGCTTGATCATCGGGATGAACGAAGTCTAAAAAACTTTTTGCAAGTAATTGACTGGTGGACAATGCAAGCGTGTTTTCCCAAGCACTATTGACTTCTTTAAATTGATACTTTTGATCCAAAATACCGAAGATGGCTGAAGAACGCCAGAAAAAACGGGAATGACGGGGATTATTAACCGGCATAATTTTTTCCTAAATAGTGAATAACAAATAGAGGATGGGGAATAGCGAATAAATGTAATTTAACTAAATATCTCTACAATGTGCAATACCTTATTCCTACGCTTACGCTTTGGACTCCAAACAAATCGTGCTTTTAGAGTCCAAAGCGTGAACGTAGGCAATAATTTTTTATTCTAACATATAGTAAGACTTACACATTGACAAATTAAATTATTTTAAAATTCAATCTATTATAATAGATATATTCATTAAAATGATTTCCAAAGCTGATGGTTTGAACTCCAATCAACCGAAGTCAGCGAAACTAAAACATGGAGTTGGAGTACAAAGTGCCAGCTTTGTTTTTTTATAAAATAGCAATTTAGTTTTGAAAATGACTTAATACGTCTGAATTTGGAAGCCAAAATTTATTTTAGATAATTAATCGCATCCAAAATAAATTTTGGACTCCTAAACCTTGAGATTTTAAGTAGGTACACAGAAATTTTTTAATATTTTGGAGAAGTAAAAAATGCTATTTCTTAAAGAAATAGTATTTTTAGAAAAGTTAAAATACTTTTGTTTGCCTACATAAGTGTCCAAATTTTGAAGATTATCATTTCGAGCGAAGCGATAAATTTCCATTGGTTTATATTTAAATGATAAATTCGGTACTCATTTTTGAAGCACTATGCGTAACATGAGTTATTAACGAATAAAGTGACTCAATTCAACCATCCAACCATTGAATATGCCTAATAAAAGAGACAAATTAAGCGGGTAAATTAATTGAGTGAGTATTTTAGTCAACTAAATGCTTATAATATTATGTATTAATTAATTTTTATCCAAAAAAAAGCCAAAGCGTTAACTTTGGCTATATAGAAATTCCGAATTGAATAGAGTGCATTTAATGTTATTTAAATCATTGATAATTAAATAGTAAACTCTATAACTCAGCAACACAATAAACTCGAAAACGATATCCATTACTGTCAAAATTTTTCCTGATTTTCTAAAAACCAGTGATAGGTTGATTTGATTCCTTCTGGTAAAGAGAGACGTGCCTTCCAGCCAAATGCTTCAAGACGCGAAACATCCAGTAATTTTTTAGGAGGACCATCAGGCTTTGAAATATCAAAACGGATTTCACCAGTATATTCTACAACTTCCCTAACTATCTCAGCGAGTTCTCGAATACTTATATCCTTGCCAACACCTACATTGATAATTTCTGCACTCTCATAATGTGTCATTAAAAAGAAAGCGGCATTGGCAAGATCATTGACATGCAAAAACTCTCTGCGTGGTGTACCCGTTCCCCAAACCGTGACAGTAGCAACCCCACGTATTTTGGCTTCATAAAATCGACGAATGAGTGCGGGCAACACATGAGAATTTTCGGGATGAAAATTATCGCCCGGACCATAAAGATTGGTTGGCATAATCGAAATAGCATTAAAACCATATTGTTTTCGATAAGCTTGACACATTTTGATACCAGCAATTTTGGCAATCGCATACCATTCATTTGTTGGTTCCAATGCGCCAGTGAGTAAATATTCTTCTTTGATGGGTTGTGGGGCCAATTTTGGATAAATACAGGAAGAACCAAGAAACAATAATTTTTTGACACCCATTTGATAAGATGCTTCAATAATATGAGTTTGTATTTGTAAATTATTCCTTATAAAATCAACTGGATAAGTATTGTTAGAATAAATGCCGCCAACCTTTGCCGCTGCTAAGAATACATATTCTGGGCGTTCAGTTTGAAAAAATGCCATGACTGCGGCTTGTTGCGTGAGGTCTAATTCTCGATGAGTGCGTAACAGTAAATTTTGGTAGCCTTCTCGTTCTAATGACCGAACAATGGCAGACCCCACTAATCCTCGATGTCCAGCAATATAAATTCGTGCATTTTTATTCATAATGTTTAAATGTTTTATAGCCTTTCCACTGACAAAACGTATCTTGTTCAGCTAACTTCAAATCTTCCTTAATCATTTTTTCTATTAATTATAATAATAACTTGCGTTCAAACATACCTTTCAGGGTACGCTCCATCGTCCTGATTGTTAAGCTCGGTTGATGAGTCGAACTATACTGAAACCCGGAAGAAGGCTGGAGAGAGGGTTATTTAGTATCAATTCAACTGTTCCCACTGAAAATTAACAATATTTCGATCTTCTTTACTAAATTCTACGCCAATCAAATAAATGGTTTGGTTAAGGGATTGATACTTTTCAAAATACCGTTTTTCTTTAATTTGAGCTAGAGCAGAATTGCTATTATCTTGAGAGGGTTTGGAATCGGTTG
>Ga0233403_10000970_pt1 | contig 13596 bp, 9 predicted proteins | sample Na_oxic_1_MG_FD_179866 | JGI IMG/M metagenome (GOLD analysis project Ga0233403, IMG submission 179866) | Seawater microbial communities from Saanich Inlet, British Columbia, Canada - Na_oxic_1_MG | ecosystem: Environmental > Aquatic > Marine > Inlet | place: Canada: British Columbia | collected...
CACGGCTCATCCAATAAATACGGGGATGGCCGGTCGAAATTCCAAACTTCACACTATTAAAGAAATCCTTTCCTTCGCTGAGCCTTAAAATCTGCCACCCGACATCGCCTGAAACTTGGGAAATGTTTCAAGTAGTTGTGCAAATTGCACCACACTAACATTACCAGCGAGGTGCAAAACCGCTATATATAAATTCACCCAACCAAATTGTCGGCTCGTGTATTGAGTCAACCTACGTTCCTCTCAAAAATCAAAAATATGTCTGAATCCGGATTTACCAGATTTAAGGATTTACAAGATTGCTTATTAATAATTAATTATCCGGAAAATCCTATCATCCTGAAAATCTTGATTCAGATATTTAAGTATTTACCAGATTAATCATTGTGCTATTCAAATTATTCAATTACTAATCACTTAATCGCACCCTTCACATCAACAGTGGTTTGAACAAGATTGCACGGATGGCAAAGATGATCAGGATTAACTTATTAATCTCATCCTGAGCATCCTTCCATCCGTGTAATCATGTTCAGACATTTAATTGCCAGATTAAAAATTTCTGTGCTTATATTATATAGACACATTTCCAGACAAAAATGTCAGGATTTGAAAAAAGATTTCAATAGTTTATCGGCGGTAAAAAAACGAGCCTTTGGTTCTCCCTTTAGTGTCAGTGCCGAAGCTAGTTGTATAGCATCAAGGGTACGCAAACCGGCAGCACCATAGTTCATCAATAACTCTTGTGCTTGTTGAATAACCTCATTATCAAGAAAAATCCACTGGAATTTGGCATAATCTTGTTAAAAACCGGCAATAACTGTGTTTGCAGTGTCTGTATTAATTTCTCCGGTTCTGGTTTTTTTCCAAATAGCAGAACGAAATTCTAAAATAGCCAGTTCTGACAGGTATATACTCTCAACACCTTGAGACAATGTCGCAATCAGTGTGTCTGTACCGGGTTCATTGTGGTACAGTTTCAGTAAACTTGAAGTATCCAAAAAGGCGTTCATAACGCGCTCCGTCGTTCTTCTATCAAAGTATCACTTAATGAACCTTTAACATTTTTGAGAATTTCTCTTGACTGTGCAAAAGAAAATTGAGCAAGGTCTAATTTCTTAGATGTAAACTTTTTCGGCTCTTCCAAAAATGTCACGATGCAAGTAATAGGTTCAGTAAAAGGTACTTTTTCTTTCAGAATCAATTGACCACTTTGATAGATTCCCTTAACAGCTAACATTAGTAAATTCTCCTATCTTGTTGAATTTGAAGTGTATTTAATCACCTTAATCTTCTTACCGAAGTGAGTCAAGTTTTGAATTGAAAAAAATTGGTGAATTTCCGCGAGGCGGGAGCCCAGCCTACAAAAAATGTTTTGCAATTGCCGGCTCTGCACCCCTCTGGATCACTGCCATTAAGTTAAGCTTTGGAATCCAAACCTTTAGATTTGGAAGTATTTGATATTTAAGCTAAATAATCCAAAGTCTTACGGTTTGGACTCCAATAAATATTCCTTAACTTAATGGCATTTACCCCTCTGGATGCCTAATTATTTCTTGAACTATGATTTATTGATTATATGAAAACTCGGACTCAAACTTTTGAACTATGACTTATTAATTACATGGAACCTAAGATTGGGATAGTAAAATTAAGTACTAAGTAATAAGCACTAATAATATACCGGAACCGAAATCAATTTCTAAACGTTACAGGGCTTGCAAACGGGCGATCGCAAAGGTTATGGGGTTGCAAACTGGCCCCAGCAAACGAATGTCTGAACCAGATTGCACGGATGCTTCGAGAACCGGATTAACTTATCTAATCTCATCCTGAGCATCTGTAAATCCGTGTAATCATGTTCAAACCCCATCCCAACTCAGACATTTATTCCCTTATGCACAGCATGAACTTTAAAAAAATCTGTAAACCCCTTTGTTCACTTTCCAACTATCTAACTTATTGAAAATAAAACGTTACGGACGGGGTTGCAAACCCCGGGAAGCAATTCAAATCATTTAGGATCACTATGCAATCTTTGTAGTTAGTCTTTAAATCCTTTCTTATATCAATACCTTCGCCAATCTCAAAATTTGTTGTTTCGGGAATGAGGTACGATTTCCCGAAACCCAAGTAACGCAAAGGTTTCGGGAAATCCGCTTCGCTCCATTCCCGAAACAACTATCTAATTGGCGAAGGTATTGTTATATGCAATCCCTATAGTTAGTCTTTAAATCCTTTCTTATATGCAATCCCTGTAGTTAACCTTTAAATCCTTTCTTATAAGCAATCCTTGTAGGCACGCTTTTAAATCCTTTATTATAAACAATCCTTGTAGTTACCCTTCTCATCAACAACGGTTACAAAATCTGCTACCTTGCAACCAGACGCTTTTTAAGGCACAATCGACACCATTATTTACTCCTCTTACATAGTAAATAATAAATAGGGGGTTGCCGATTTCTTACTCGACAACCTCTGCTTGCCGTGCTATTAAACGATTCCACCAAAATTAGTTCATCAACCAATTATTATCAATTGTCAATTCACAAAACAGTAAAAATCAATAATGGAACAATCAATCTGGAAAAACAAGAGTTTTATCCCCTATTTAATCATTGTATTTTTCAATGCTTTCACCGATCTTGGGCATAAAATAATTATCCAAAATGCCCTCTTTAAATTTTTCGAGGGGACAGAACTGCGGATTTACACCGCCATAATTCAGGCAATGATTTTGTTGCCCTTTGTCATGGTCTTCACTCCGGCCGGTTTTTTGTCGGACAAGTTCCCTAAAAATCGCGTTATCGTTATCGCCGCTTTTCTGGCTTTGCCAATCACAGCCTTGATTACAGTGTGTTATTACACGGGAGCTTTTTGGCCGGCTTTTTGGCTCACTTTTATATTAGCATTGCAAAGTGCTTTTTATTCGCCAGCCAAATATGGCTATATCAGAGAACTCGTGGGGAAAAACAACTTAGCTCCGGCTAACTCAGCCGTACAAGCCATCACGATAGTTGCTATTCTCGCCGGTACTATAGTCTATACTATTTTATTTGAATGGTGGATCGAAACAGATTTTCAAGAAATCGGAGATATTCTCCAATCGGTTAAATATGTTGGTTTTGTTCTGATAGGTGGAACTCTCATTGAAGCATTGTGGTCTTTACGCCTACCCAAAAAACGCCAAACAGATACCAAGCTTCACTTTGATTTTCGCAAATATATAGGAATGAATTACCTTAGAAATAACCTTAAAGGTGTATGGGGTAATCAAGGTATCTGGTTAAGTATTATTGGCTTAGCCGTGTTTTTTGCTATTAACCAAGTTTTACTGGCTTCTTTTGGTGCCCATCTCAAAGACGTAATTGGCGAAACTGATACTCGCGTTGCTAATGGTATTATGGCTTTGGCTGGTGTTGGTATTGTTTTAGGTTCAATTTTTGTCGGCAAGATTTCCAAAAATTATATTGAAACCGGTATTATTCCTTTGGGAGCTTTGGGTATTTGTATATCCCTGCTAATTTTGCCTTTTCTTAGAGACGTGGTTTCCCTTGCTCTACTCTTCACCATCTATGGGTTCTTCGGGGGGCTTTTTATCGTACCTCTTAATGCCCTTATTCAGTATTACGCGAAAGAAGGTGAACTCGGTACTATTATTGCCGCCAATAATTTTATCCAAAATATTGTTATGCTAACTTTTTTGGGTGCCACCATCGGTTTGGCTTATATTCAATTTTCCAACCAAACGGCAATTTATCTTCTCGCTACCGTTACTTTTGTCGGCACAATTTACTCACTTGTCAAATTACCCCAGTCCTTCATTCGCTACATTATTGCTGGGATGTTGAGACGACGCTATCAAGTTCAAGTTGTCGGTATGAAAAATATCCCCTCTACCGGCGGCGTGTTACTGTTGGGCAACCATATCAGTTGGTTGGATTGGGCTATGCTCCAAATTGCATCCCCGCGCCAAATTCGCTTTGTAATATTTCGCACTTACTATGAAAAATGGTATCTCAAGTGGTTTTTGGGGTTATTCAAAGTTATTCCGATTGGACGTGCCGGCAGCAAACAAGCGTTGGAACAAGTCCGCGATAATCTAAGTAAAGGCGAAGTTGTAGCTCTGTTCCCCGAAGGCCATATCAGTCACAATGGTCACCTTAGTATCTTTAAAACGGGTTTTGAACGAACCGTCAAAGATACCCAAGCAGTGATTGTTCCTTTTTATTTAAGGGGGCTGTGGGGCAGTCTTTATTCTTATTCCACCCGTAAATATCGTTATTCAACCGGCAATTCTGGATTGCGAAGAATTACCGTAGGATTTGGCAAACCTCTTTCCCCCAATGCTAGTGCTGCTGAAGTGAAACAAGCCGTTTTAGAAACCTCAATTCACACTTGGCAAGAATACATCCAGACTTTGGAACCATTGCATGTTAGCTTTTTACGGACAGCTAAGGCACAAAGCAGCCGGACTTGTGTTATTGATGCCAACAGCGAAATGACTTATGGACGTTTATTAACGGCGGCTCTTGCCTTTAGCCGTAAACTCAAACCGGCAATGAGCAACCAACAGAATATTGGTATTTTATTACCTTCTTCGACTGGCGCAGTTTTAGCTAACCTTGCGGTTCTGATTAATGGTAAAACGGTGGTAAACCTCAATTACACCGCCGCTATCAAAGTAGTTGCCCTCAGCGTAGAAAAAGCCGCGATAAAAACTATCCTCACTTCACGACGGTTTTTAACTAAACTTGAGGCACGAGGCATTGATCTTAAGCCATTGCAAGAACAAGCTAACTTGATCTACTTGGAAGATGTTAAGCAGGAAATGCCCAAATATTCATTGCTGTTATATCTATTGCAAGCCAAGTTATTCCCGGTTGCCCTGTTGAAAGCTTTATATTTTAAGCCAACCGCTTTGGAAAATACTGCCGCTATCCTCTTTAGCAGTGGTAGTGAAGGCATGCCCAAAGGTGTCCAACTAAGCCATGCTAATATTATGGGAAATATCAAACAGATAGTGGCGGTACTGAATCCCACAGATGAAGATGTTATCCTCAACTCTTTACCAATTTTCCATGCTTTCGGTTTGACAGCCACTACCTTGATGCCGTTGCTTGAAGGTATACCAATGGTTTGTCAACCGGATCCAACTGATGCTAAAACAACTGGGAGCAATGTCGCGCAATATCAAGTCAGTATTTTAATTGGCACGTCCACTTTCTTACGTATTTATACGCGCAGCCGTAAAGTTCACCCATTAATGTTTGCATCCCTGCGCCTTGTGATAGCGGGTGCAGAACGCCTTACTCCGGAAGTGCGTAATGGTTTCAAAGATAAATTTTGTAAAGATATTTACGAAGGCTATGGTGCCACTGAAACCGCGCCGGTTGCCAGCGTTAATTTTCCGGATCTCCTGTTGTCCCATTCTGGTGATGTCCAAATCGGTAATAAAATAGGTACGGTTGGACTTCCCATACCCGGCACCACTATCAAAATTGTCGATCCAAACACTTTAGAAGAGCTGCCCCTCGGTGAAGCGGGGCTTGTCTTAATTGGTGGGCCTCAAGTTATGCAAGGCTACCTCAACGATCCAGACAAAACCAACAGCGTTATTGTGGAACAAGAAGGAGTGCGTTGGTATAAAACCGGCGATAAAGGCCGACTGGAGCCAGACGGTTTTCTCATTATCCTTGATCGCTATTCCCGTTTTGCCAAATTGGGTGGTGAAATGGTCAGCCTAAGTGCCGTTGAAGCTAAAGTAGCGGAAGTTATTAATGATGAAGCCGTCGAAGTTCTTGCGGTTACGCTACCCGATCAAGCCAAAGGCGAGAAGGTTGTGCTATTAGTAGCCGGGGCAAACAATTTGGACCAAATAAAGGCTCAAGTTATAAAGAGTGATATTAGTCCTCTAATGATCCCCAAACAATACCTCGCAGTGGAGGCAATACCAAAGTTGGGTACTGGCAAAGCTGATTTTGCCGGGGCCAAAAAGCTAGTGCTTGAAGCATTACAGTGAGAACGAACTACAAGGATTGCTTATAATAAAGGATTGGATCTTTATTATGTTTGGGTTTAAATCCTCTTATTCTTAATGTTCAAGTTTCCAAAAAAGAACTACAAGGATTGCATATAAGCAAGGATAAAACCATTTTAGTGATGGTATAAACCTGACCGGTATCAAAAACCGGTCAGGTTTATATAGAGTGACTGCTTCTACTGGATTTGGTGGTAAAAGTTCGTGGTTCAATCCGGGATTTGGAAACCACTTAATTAAATTTGTGTAATAAAAGGCTGAAGTCAGCAATTACTCTGACGACAGCCTTGATAAACTTTTGAAAGCGTGTGGGTTTTCTTTTAGAGGAATGGTGGGTTTCGCTGTCGCTCTACCCACCCTACTTTAACCCATGCTACGCTTCGCTAACCCGACCTACCTAGCTTCAATGATTTATCGAACATTCTACTTGACCTTCTAACACCTCTCTTCAGCCACGCGGATTGAGGCAAAGGCTGCAAAGATTAGTTAGAATTAATTTTACTCTAACCCCAATTATTTGACCCCAATTATTCTTGGTACTCGATCTCGCAACACTTTATAAATTCTTTTCTTGAGAAAAGGGGTCAGACTCAAATTTTATTTGAAAAGGAAATCTTTTGCGCTCCATGTATCCACCCATTATTGCATTGGGCAGGGAGATGTCCAAAATAATTCGAGCCTGGCCCCTTTTTTTACACGTCCAATAACCATAGGCGAGTGATTTTCTAGCCGGATCGATTAATTCAGGTGTTGTTTTCGCAATCTGTGAACAATCTTCAGCACCATGACAAAGCAGCTTATAATCCTGCCCATCGGAGCGATATAAATATTGCTTATCAGCTTGGTCTGTATTGCTGGGGTCTCTTGGTAAGGTATATAGATAGTTCGGGGCTAAACCGGGTATCCAATCTTGTTTGGCCTCTCCCCAATTGGTGTAAATTCCGTCAAAACCTACACTGGTAGGGTAAGCTTGATGATCTGCATAATACGTTGATAAAGCCTGCTTAAGGATTGTCAGGTCAGCGCATCTAAATTCAGTATTATCAACATTACTTGTGGAATCGTCATAAAATCTTAACTTTTCAGGTAGGATTTGAATATCTTCTTGCGTAATCGGCATATCGTGCCAAAACAAATGCTGGTATCCGGCTAATACAAGCCTGCCATCGTATAATTGAAACAACACACTTTCATACTGACTGGGGTCATGTATTGCATCAATCGTGTTATCTGTGATGTTGAATTTCTCAAACTCTTCGGTACGCACAAAAAAAGCATTCCAACTGTTGGTGGCGACCAGCTCGTAACCTTTATTCTTCCCAAGTTCTATTAATGCACGTAAAGATGCACCTTGCTGTATGGATAAATCTTGATCTTGGATGAAATACACATGGTTAGGAATCGTCGGATTAAACTCTATAACCACAAGTCGAGGTCGATAATTTTCCAGCGTTTCCCAAACGTACCAATCGCAACCATCGATATCAATAGACAGAAAATCAAAGTCTTTGGGAATGGGATAGGTGCCTAAAATGGCATCCAAAGCATTTGCTTCTTCTGAAGACATGCCCACATAACTGTTGACCGGAATCACCTTGTTGTTATTTTGATATTCAGCCAATAAATTTAAAAACTTCGCACTATTCCCCTCAATTAAAATGCCACTCCAGTTTTTACGCTGAAGTAAATTCCACGTATTACTATTTAACTTGCCATCCCAAGCACCAAATTCTACACACCAGTGATTTGATGTCCCCATGATATCATAATATCTTTTCGGTTATTCCGTCTTCACCAGACTGGGATGTTACGTTGCTTTCAAATTGATTCAAATATAAGTGCTTTCTGGCTTAATGCGTGTATTTGGGAATAATTTTAGTGTTGCCATGTTGTAAAATCCTATATATTATCTAATAACCTACATTCATCACACCATAGGTTACAATTTAGTAATAAAAAGCTTCATAGCGTCTTCCAAGTAAAGAAAGTATATTTCGATGGTGTTCATTAAGATTAGACACAATTGCTTGAACCGGTATTTGAGCTTGTTGGATAACTACAAGGTGGATACCAACAAAATACTGAAAAATCCAACGTATAGTCGGTTTTTCAATGAATTTTCCTTTTTGATTAGGAAAGGTTTGTTTTTTTTCCTTGAGTGATTGACGTATTCGATACTCCAAGGCAGCATAAACTAAAAGACATATTGTCATCACCATCATTAAAGCCATAATGCGTTTTGGTGACTCTCGATGCCGTGAATCGGCTAGAAACATGGGATCTTTAAGGAAGCGAAAACCCTTCTCAACCTTTTGTTGGTTCTTGTATTGAACAATTACTTCAGGATTTGGTAACGCTTTTTCATCTAGCTCATTGGTAGCGATAATAAAGCAACTTTTTCGTTTGAGACGTGTTTCTCTCGGAATAAGCAAACTGGCCAAACAGCCTTCTATCTGGTAGACATAGTAATCTGGCTTAGCATCTTTAGGAGGTTTGCCTCTTTTTTTGTAACGAGGAATCGCTTTAATTTTACTTTCTGAAACAGAAGTAAACAACAAGGTTTTCTTAAACTCTTGTAAGGCTTTTTGAGCTTCCTTCTTCTGGTCAAAAGTCTTATTACATAGCGTGTGGAAAGCCTTTAAGTTAGCAGTACTTGCTTTAAGACATTGCTTATCAAGTGTGCGTTTGGCACGTTTTTTAGCTTGGGAAGAATGAACAATAATCCAACGTTGCTCAATGTCAGCATAGTTAGAGGTTGTCACCTGATAACGTGTTTGTTCATCAATAACAATCATTTCTGATACTTCAACTGTTTCGATAGCGGCTGATGCTTCGTTTATCGTCTCAGGAACCCGACTTATCCAATGTATGCTAGGATTTTGTGCTAAGGTGTGTAAACTACTTTCAGTATAAAGCGCGCTATCGGCGACAATATATTTTCGTTCCTAAGCTTTTGTCAATTGTTCAATATGAGCTTGTATTGTTTCCCTAAAACCGGTTTTATCATCATTGTTACCATCCATCGTTTTCATCAACAGGGGAATACCAGCTTGTATCGATACTATCAGTTGTAATATAGCTTGATTCAAATCGGGGCGATGATCTCTACTATAACCTTTAGTAATGTTAATGACTTTGGGGAAGTCTGCATCACTCACGTCTTGATTGGCCGGTACATCTTCTCCGTTAAGTTTTTTAGTCACGATTTCCTCACCACCCTTTTTGATTTCATAAGGAACAGAAGTGTGAAAACTCGTGCTGTCAAGATGTGCTGTTTGACATTTTAAGTTTAAAACTTGAGCCGCTTCCACCGCAATTTGGGAATATAAACTTGTCGCATCATAATCATAAATGTCATCTAAAGCTCTTCCTATCACATGGTAGTGATGCTGGGAAGCACATATTCCTTCTCCTATTAATCTGTCTACCGGTTTGTCTTGAAAAAACTTAGGGAATAAGTAAAGGCGTTGATTGACGAACCCTAACCCATTGAGAACCATCGCTTTAACAGCTTGACCTATACTAATAGAACGCTTTTCTTCATCTTGCTCTATGGCTTTATCTATTATGTCACCTATACCTAATTCATCATACATACCAGCGACTAATCCTAAATGGTCTAGAGTTTTGCTTTCTATTTTTTGAATTTGACAGTTGTATGACATAGAGATTTCCTATTGTGGTGATTAATTTTTTTATTGTATACCAATTTTGCCTAAATATAAAATTTGAAATATGGTGTGATGAATGTAGGTAATAAAACTGTGCCATGATATTAAAATCTGCGTCATGGCCTTATTTTATTGTTAGTCGCTAGTCAAAACCATGGATATTAGTCCAAGATTATCATTATGTTCCTCTACATACTAAGGGAGAATAACATGAAAATAACTCAATTCTTGATAGAAGATCGTTATCGAAAGCCAGGTCATATTCCAATTGTCAGTGTTGATGATTTTATCTATCAAAAAGGCTCGCTCATCAGTGCTGAGGCTATCATTTCTAACCCGAATATCAGCTTATATTGCTTGGATGACAAACATCAACAAGCGATTTTTGTGGTCTTACTCCCTGAAATTTCCTTATCACAAGCTCCTTTCTATTATCAAACCCAATTTGATCATGCGCAAAGCCTGATAGCACTGCCGTATGCCGATTTGCACCAGCTTGCCGCTAACATGCAGGTTACCGAGGATGCACCTATTCTGCTTTATTCAACTGGACGCAGTGGCTCTACTTTGCTCAACCATATTTTTAATGAATCAGGGAAGGTGGTTAGTTTTTCTGAGCCAGATATGTTTACCCAACTGATTTATTTGCAAGAAGCAAGTGGCTTGCGTGATCGAGAAATAGTCTCTCTAATACAGGATTGTACCCGTCTTATTTTTAAGCCAATATCTGCACAACCCATCCGTCGCCATGCGATTAAACTCCGCAACCAATGCGTTGCGCTTATGAGACTTTTTCACCAAGCTTTGCCCAAAGCCAAAAACCTTTTCCTCTATCGTAATGCTGTGGATTATGTCGCCTCAGAATATCGTTTGTTGATTCGCCATCAATCTCCAGAATTAGTGTCTGTTGATGAGGCTTTAGCTTGGCTTGAACGGTATCATGGTACGGTTGAGCTAGAAAAATTAGGTATCCACCTGAATGTAAAAGTATTATCATGGTTCGAGTGCTATGCTTTGAACTGGTTAATTATCATGGATCGCGTCTTGACTTATGTCGATCAAGATATTCCTCTGCTACCAGTACGTTATGAGGATTTAAATAGCAATCGGCTTAAAACAGTCACTCAACTATTTGAATACTGTAATTTGCCTTCTACACAGGTCAAGCAAGCTCTCAAAGCATTTGAAAGAGATGCACAGCAAGGCACCACGCTAGCGCGATAATCCTAAACATGGGAATACGGTCACGCTTGATGATAAGCAAAAAGCGCAAGTAGCAAAGATTATCGCCCAGCATCCAGTGATTCAATCTCCAGACTTTCTAATGCCCGGCACATTGCTTTCATAAATTAAGGTTTTTATCACAAAAATAACTTTAAGGGCATAAACATCCTTCTGCCTCTAACATAGCGAGTGGGGGGATGAACAAATCAGATTGTAGTTCAACACGATAAGGGAGATTATGGTCATTATTATCGGGCAATATCACAGTGTGTTGCGCATGGTTCAATTGTTGATTAATCATTTGATAATCTTCTGGGGTCAACTCACCCAATTGCTTACCATGTTTGATCAGAAACCAAGCCATTAAGTTCAATTGACGATACATCGTTGCATCATAACAACGCCCACTTTGCCCCATATTGCCACCATCTTTTTTAGTTTTAGGATTGACGACTTGGGCCACTTTATATTGAATATCTTGGCAAGAAGATGCAGCTTTATCCGCCGCAAATAACTGCCATACAGTCTCTATGCCATAGGCAATCGCAAAAGGAATTTGTTCAGCAAGCATATCCCATCTCAGCATCATTTCCCCTGTGAGTGACCACACAATTTTATCTAAATGTGACGCATAGTGCCGCCCCAAATCGCTTTCATAACGCCAATAATCACGCATGACAAAAAGATAGTGATTATCTCGAAGCGCATTGTTTTGTGCTGTGAGTAGACAAAAGCGATTTTCATCGGGTGCAATGACCTGAGCGTAGCCTAAATAATGTAGTGGCTGATATTCGCTAACATTGGTATCCACATCAAGAAAAAATAAATCTTTCAGTGTTTTCCAAGGATGAATATATTTCAAATAGGCAAAAGCCATAGTAAAAGCTCTGCCTTTACCTTTATGCTTTTCTATATCAACAGCAAAGCGCGAGCGAATGCGTTCCACATTAAATAATTTAAGTAGCTTTGCTTCGTTAAGTACTAAATAGCCTTTTGCATGCAGTTCTAAACTATCGACAAGTGCTTGTGCTCTCGGTGAATGCACCACTATGATTCTTTCTGGTGCCAAACCTAATCCACGCGCATAACTCAATGTTTGCGGAAATGTGCTCCATTCGCGTTCAGAAACCAAGGGTAAAATCAAACCCACAGTGTCTGAACGAAAATAGTTTTCTAGTGCTTGTTGCTGCGCCATGATGTTTTCAAAACTGGGAGTGAAAAAACCACCTAGACAGTCTTGTCGTGTGACTGAGCTAACATTGGGAAAATCGTAAACTGTTCTTGTTTTCCCAGTGTTATTTGTCATAGTTTGTTTCATAAAGTATTGATATTTTGCATGGGTAATGTGTAGTAGTCACTCGTTGGTAAGAAGGTGAGATTTATTTTGGAGTAAAGGCCATAACGCAATGCCAATCCCAGCGATAAAACCCATTTGGTTTATGATAATGGCATACAATAACCCCAGATGCAGAAACAAACCACCACCTACCGCCATGGCAGAAGAAATAATCACTGTAGTAAAAATGTTTTGCATATTCGAATCAAAGTTTTTGGCAATATAGAAGAGCTGTTTCAATTGTTCTAAACTTTCATCCATTAACACTACTTGGGCGGTGTCTATGGCAACCGTTGAGGCACCCGACAAAGAAACAGAGACATCCGCTTGCTTCAGTGCAATGGCATCATTAATGCCATCGCCCACATAACAAACTCCCTGTCCTTCTGCTTGCATTTGTGCAATGAGTTTAGCTTTGTCTTGAGGCAACACTTGGGCAAAGTAATGGGGAATGCCCAATTCTTCCGCCAGCTTTTTGGTTGGTGCTTCATGGTCGCCAGAGATAATTACCATGGATTTGATACCATGGTGCTGGCGCAAAGCGTCAATCACTGCTTTTGCTTCTGGTCGCACGGTAGGTTGGCATTCAATCGCGCCAGCCACTTCGCTATTGACAGCAACCAAAATTAAAGAATGGCCTTGTTGGTGACAAACAGTTTGTTTTTGCTTGATTTCGACCTGAATAGGAATATTTTCCATTTCAATAAAACGAAAACTGCCCACATGCACTAATTGGTCATTGAGCATGACGGTAATACCGTAGCCAATCTTGTACTCTGCTGCTGAGATTTCAGGCAGCGACAATTGCAATGCCAACGCTTTGTCTTGAATTGCTTTGGCAATAGGATGATTTTGTTTATGTTCAGCGGCGGCGGCGTAAGTTAATACATCGTGAGTTTGATAGTGATTGCAGGTATAAATGTGCACAACTTGTGGTTGTTCTAAGGTTAAGGTACCGGTTTTATCAAAAACAACCGTATCAACTCGTTTCAGCAATTCTAAAGTACGTCCATCTTTAATGAGGATGCCATTTTTTGAAGCAATGTTGAACGTTGAAAGCACGCTAAATGCCGCTGGAACCAGCAATTTCTGAATCGGCATTGCGGCATTAATGATTAATGGGCCTATCGCGCCGAAAAAGGGATAAGACATGCCACCCACAATCAGCGTGGGCCAAATTGATTGATCTGCAACCTTTCTGGCTTTTAATTGCATGTCGGTTTTGAAATCAACCATTTCATTTAATACTTGACCAATTTGAGCCGAGGTTGTGTCATCACCCGTTTTTTCAGTATAAACATGCAATTTTCCAGATAAAATAACTG
>Ga0233403_10000971_pt1 | contig 13593 bp, 7 predicted proteins | sample Na_oxic_1_MG_FD_179866 | JGI IMG/M metagenome (GOLD analysis project Ga0233403, IMG submission 179866) | Seawater microbial communities from Saanich Inlet, British Columbia, Canada - Na_oxic_1_MG | ecosystem: Environmental > Aquatic > Marine > Inlet | place: Canada: British Columbia | collected...
CAGGGTTGTGTTCGTCTCCTCCTTGAAAGCCTTTGTGTCTGCCTGAATTTCCTCTCTGAAGGCCTTTGTGTCGGCCCGAATTTCCTCTCTGAAGGCCTTTGTGTCGGCCTCTGTGCGGACAATGGCTCCGTTCACCGAGGATATGAATTGCCCCAGCACGGACTCCAGTGAATCTGTCCGGATTTCCAGTGCGTCTGTCTGTCTCCGCAGTTCCGCTGTCATAATATGCCTCCCTTCGCCTTCCTTTTTCCGTCCCTGAATTTCAGAATACAGAATACCTCAAAACAGTCTTCATGTCAACAGCTAAAAAACAGAAATTCCCGGACAGTTGAAACAATTTTTCGGATTCAAAAAACGGGAATTCCCCAATTTCCGATTGAAAAATGAAGTATAATGGTTATTCTGTCCTTATTTGATGGCAGTAATTCAGAAACAAAATAATTTTTAGAAAATACTTTTTTATTTTAAACAGATATGAAATGTGTCAGAAAATATTTTTCCGGCCGTTTGAACACAGACCGGCCTGAAAAAAATTCCCGGCTTTGAAAAAAAATCAGCCCGGAATCGGAAGAAAGGATAACCATATCTTATCAGCGACCTTTCTTTTTTTTTACCATTTTATTAATTTTGTTTCTGAATCACTGTTTTTTCCTTGATCGTTTGCCCGGTATACTTTATTCTGTCTCCCTATATACACAAATCCATGTTCCGGCATGGATACACAAATCCTGAAAATGCGCTCCGGGCTCCGGGCTCAGGAATATTTTTCAGTCGGAGAAATTGTAAATGGGTAAAGACAAATACTTTGTAATTTCAGGCAAAAAGGAAGGCACACGCATTGAATCACGCGTTCTGGAGGAAAAAATTCAGGATGCTGTTGAAAAAGGACACAGGCATCTGGAAATCAGAGCTTTCGGTCAGCACGGTATCGGCGGGCGGCTCTGGAAAGCCGACAAACAGAAGGTCCATATAAAAATTATTGGCCCTCCCGGGCAGCGCACCGGATCAATGGGATTTCCCAACACACTCATAGATGTTCACGGCCCAGCCTCCGACGATGTGGGCTGGCTGAATGCCGGCGCGACCATTGCGGTTCACGGAAATGCGGCAAACGGCACGGCAAACGCCATGGCCCAGGGAAAAATTTACATTGCCGGAAACATCGGGGCCAGGGGCATGACCATGACCAAGGAAAATCCCCGGTTCGCGCCCCCGGAACTCTGGGTGCTGGGTTCTGTGGGAGATTATTTCGGTGAATTCATGGCTGGCGGGATTGCCGTGATCTGCGGACACAGGGCGCAGAACCCGGATAATATTCTGGGACACCGTCCCTTTGTGGGCATGGTGGGCGGGAAAATCCTTTTCCGGGGGCATCACCGCGGCTGTAGCCAGAAAGATGCCAAAATTGTCCCTGTCAGCGATGAGATATGGGACTGGTTCCCGGATAATCTGAAGGCTTATCTGGAGGCTGTGGGCCTGCCGGAACTGTTTCGGAAACTCTCTCTCCGGGAAGAATGGCAGATGCTCACTGCTCGCTCCCCTCAGGAAAAGCTTTCGGGTCAGTCCAGATCCATGCCATCTTTCCACAGGGAGGTGTGGGACAGGGAACTTGGCGCAGGCGGCCTGATCGGGGACCTGAGCAGTATGGATATGAGTCCTGTGGGCCTGCTCACCACCGGGGAACTGAGGCGTTTTGTGCCGATATGGGAAAACCGGAAATACGCGGCTCCCTGCGAGGTCGGTTGTCCCACGGGCATTCCGGTTCATGAGCGATGGCGCATGATCCGGGAGGGCAGGGTGGATGAGGCTCTTGATCTGGCACTGGCCTACACGCCTTTCCCGGCCACGATATGCGGTTATCTCTGCCCCAATCTGTGCATGCAGTCCTGCACCAGGCAACTGACCGACATGCCCGCGGTGGATATCACCCGGCTCGGAAAGGCCAGCATCAGCGCGGGAATTCCGAAACTTCCCCCGGAAAGCGGCAAGCGCATTGCAGTCGTGGGCGGAGGCCCTGCCGGGCTTTCAGTTGCCTGGCAACTGCGCCTGAACGGACATGAGGCAGTTGTCTATGATACGGGCACGAAACTGGGCGGAAAAATATCATCTGTCATTCCGGACACCCGTGTTCCCAGGGAAATTGTTGAGACAGAATTGGAACGGGTGGAAAAAGTCATCCCCCATGTCCGTCTTCAGCAACGGCTTGAGTGCGAAGATTTGGAGCGTATGAAGGCAGATTTTGATTTTGTGGTGATCGCGGCAGGCGCGCAGAAACCCAGAATGTTGCCCATTCCGGGAAAGGAACGCATGATCACCGCATCGGATTTTCTCTTCCGGGCCAAATCAGACGCTGTTCAACCGGGCAAAAAGATGGTCATCATCGGCGCGGGCAATGTGGGCTGTGATGTGGCGACTGAGGCACACCGGCTCGGGACCCGGGATATCATCCTCATAGATGTCCAGAAACCCGCGTCTTTCGGCAGGGAGCGGGAGCACGCTGAGGCTGCGGGTGCGAAATTCCGCTGGCCGGTGTTCACCAGGGAAATTGTTGACGAGGGTGTGAAACTGGATACAGGGGAAATAATACCCGCTGATATGGTCATTATTTCCGTGGGGGATGTGCCTGACACAGATTTTCTCCCGGAAAGCGTGGAAACCGGGCGCGGTTTTGTGAAAGTCAATGAATTTTACCAGACCACGGATCAGCAGATTTTTGCCATCGGCGATGTGGTCAGACCCGGGCTTCTCACTGATGCTGTGGGAGCGGGCCGGAAAGCCGCCGGGGCCATTACAGACATTTTCAGAAAAGGCCGCCCCTCGGAAAAGGCCCGCGGAATGATTGACCAAAACCGTGTCACGCTGGAATATTTCGATCCCCGGATAAGGGATTTTCATGATCTGGACCATTGCGGTTCCCAATGTTCCTCCTGCGGTGCGTGCCGGGATTGCAGCGTGTGCGTGACCGTATGCCCCAAAAACGCTATCAGCAGAAAGGACAGGGGGAACGGCGATTACGAATATGTCACAGACGAAAATCGCTGCATCGGCTGCGGCTTCTGCGCGCAGGCATGTCCCTGCGGGGTCTGGAATCTGACGGAAAACATGCCTATGGAGGGTTGAGGGTTAAGGAGTTAAGGAGTGTGAAAGTTGAGCGAAGCGGTTTTTCGCATTTTGAGATAACCACAGTCATGCAGGCTTATGTTATCCATGATTTATGTCACGGATATTCCGGTTTGCAGAACAGAGCGGAATTTTTGCGGATAATCAGGTTTAAGGAATAATGGCAATGCGATACACAGTTTTATTACACAGTTATCCAACCGGGGGTTATGAGGCGGTCGTCCCTGCTGTCCCAGGATGTATGGGTTATGGGTAAGGGAGACACACGGGATGAAGCTCTGAGCCGGCTCAGGCGTGCCCTTCGGAACTGGCTGGACAGGACAGAAATCACTTCCATTGATGTGGATTTTCCGAAATCAAAAGGTGACAGACAGAATCCCTGGCTGGTAACAGCGGGGATGTTTGCGGATGATCCCATGTCGGAGCGCATGCTGAAGGAAATTTATTCCCTTCGGGATATGCCAGTTCAATCAGAGCACCTATAATGTTGTATATTCTGGACACGGACAGTGTCAGCTTTCAGCAGGCGGGACGTGAAAATACCATTCGGCGGCTTGGCTATATACCTGCTGAGTCAGTTCATACCACGGTGATCACTTTTTATGAACAGATGCGGGGGAGGCTTGCCGTTGTCAGCAGAGCGAAGGAAAAGGCGGAATTGGTCAGGGCTTATGAGCAGTTGCATGCTACTTTGCACTATTTTTCCATGGTGAATGTGCTGCCCTTCACTTATGCCGCTTTACAGCACCTTGAAAAGTTGCGGGCGGAAAAAAGTGCGGATCGGCACTCAGGATTTGAGAATTGCCGCAATGGTGCTGTCTGTGAACGGCATTCTGGTAACAAGCAACCGCCGGGATTTTGGCAAGGTTCCGGGGCTTGGCATTGAAGATTGGAATGTATGATATCACCTTTTGAAACGGACCTGACGCTGTGATTTCAGATATCCCATCAGGGAGATTTTCCGATCTTGTTTCCACGCGGAGAACCGCTATTAGGTTAAGCAGTTGCCGGGCAAGCCCCCTATGTCACCTGAATTGGCTTGTCCCACCAATATGAACCCATAGTGATTGATGGGGGTTATGATTGTTGAGTTATATTAATCCCTATATTTTTATAATATTTACCGTTCAAAAGCAGAAGATATGAATTCACGAGCACTGCTGATTGATGTGGATAACTGCGGGAATCAGATTGAGGAATTGCCAAAGACTCTGAAGGAATTCTCACGGATCATTGCCTGTTACGGCAGCAATGATCCCAAAGTCCATCTGAGCCTTATTCCTCTGCTTGCCTCGGCTATTCACGCAGGCACACTGGAAATTGTGGGAATGAGGAGAAAGGGAAAAAATGCCGCGGATTTCGGGCTGGCATTCTGTGCGGGAAGGCTGGCAGCCGAGATGCCGCCTGAAACCGAATTTCTCATCCTGTCACAGGACACTGACCTGGAGTATGTGGTGGATATGCTGCGGAGTCTCGGACGCAAGGTCAGACGGATAGACGGGAAAACCAACAGCGCTGTGCCGGTTCAGCCTCCGCCCCGGGACAATCCGCCTGCCCTGAATGAGAAAGAGGCAAATGATGAGGACATTCCGGAAATTGCCGATCCTGCTGAAAGATATTTTGTGAACTGTCTGCGGGAAAGCAGGAACCGGCCCACCCGACGCACGGCACTGTCCAACAGTATCCGATCTTTCTACAGGGGAGACAGGGATGTCAGACCCGGGAGCATTCTGCGGGGATTGGTCAGACAGGGATTAATCATGATTGATGATCAGGGGCGGGTGTCCTATTCCAAAAAAAAACTGGCAGAGTAGAAGATTTCCACCCCGGAATACTCTTTTCACCCCATTGACTTTTCCCCTTATCTGGTGAAAGTTCAATATTGCATCATATGGGGTTCGGGACGGGTTTGCTTCCGGCCACCATATGGGGTTTGAACTCCTGAGCAGTCATGTAGCCTGCCCACCGATTCCAGACGGAGAAAGAAAATGGGATACACAGTCAATTCAAAATATCTGACGCTGCTGAACGCCATTGTTCTCACGCTCATATTTTTCTGCATTCCGGAATATGCCCCGGCTCAGAAACTGTCACCCAAAAAAATGCGTCTCTACACCACAGCGGACGGACTGCCCACCAATTCTGTTTTGTGCATTGATCAGGACAAAGCCGACAACCTGTGGATTGGCACGGCCAGAGGTGCAAGCAAATTTGACGGCAAATCCTTCACCAATTACGGAGCAGCCGAGGGTTTCAGCGACAAGTCGGTCTGGGCAATCCTCTGTGACAGCAGGGGCTTTGTCTGGTTCGGGACAAACGGTGACGGTCTGTTTCGTTTTGACGGCAAAACATGGGAACGATTCACTCAGGAAAAAAATCATCTGCCGTCCGACAATTTCTTTAACGGATTTATTTATGAGGACACCCGGGGAAACATATGGGCCAGTCCCCAGTTCGGCGCGCATCTGCTCAGGTATGATCAGAAGCATTTTGAGACGGTTTCTTTTCAGGTTGCGGATATTGCCGAGGATCAGAACAGAAATATCATCTACGCAGTGAAAAGCAACAGCTTTTTCCTGTTCCGCCTCTCCCCGTCTGAAAACGATTTCAGAATAATAAACAATGAGTTTCATCGGACAAGAAATATTGCCGTTGACAAAAAGGGACAGATATGGGTCGCCACGGAAACCTGTCTGGCCAAGTCTGATGACAGCGGAACAATTTTTCGGAAATTCAGATTCCGTCAGGAAAATATCGGCCTCAAATGTTATAATCTCTTTGTTGACAGGGACAATCAGGTGTGGGCGGCATATCCCAATGCCATTGTGCGTTTTGACGGCAAAAAATTTCATTATTACAGACAGGAAAACGGGCTTCCCAAAGGCTCCTACAAATATGTGTTTCAGGATCGGCAGCACCATCTGTGGTTCTGCGCCCTGGGCGGTCTTGCCAAATACGACAGAATCGCCCCCTCCCCCGTGCCTCCCGAATCTCTTCCGGATATCGTCAAAACCACCAACATGTCTTTTCAGTTCAAAGGGGATGACGGCAAATTCGGTTCTCCTCCCGAAGAACTGAGCTATGAATTCAAATTCAGAAATAAGAGGAAATGGCAAAAAACGGAAAACGGTCAGGTATATATTGATCATCTGCAAAACCGGAAAAAATACGAGATTCAGCTCCGTGTGACAGACAGCTTCGGGAATTCGGCAGTGACGGCAGTTTCCTTCCGGGTGCAGCTTGATATTGGTGTTCCCACGGTCAAAATTGTGAATCAGCATGTATTTTCAGAGCCTGTTGAAAGTTCGGAGACAGAATTTCTTTTTGAGGGAAAGGATGATCGCACAGCCCCGAAAAACCTGCTGTTCAGTTTTCAACTGGAAAAGGAGGAGCAGATTTATCAGGACTGGACAGAATGGTCTGATGTCCGCAAAGCGGCCTTCCGGGATCTGAGAAGCGGAAAATACACTTTCTCCATCAAAGCCAGGGACAGGGGCGGCAATGAGAGCGAGGTCAGCAAAACCATTTTCACCCTGGACTCTCCTCTTGACAAACCGGAAATTGTTCTGACAGGACTATCCTATTGCTATTTCAGGGAAATGGACAACCGCCCGGTTCTGAGATGCGATCCGGTGAAGGAAATCGTCATGTCTGACCGGATTTCTTTTTCCATTGAACCGGCGGATATTCAGTCCGAAAAAAAAAGACTGAAATATTCTGTTCTGCTCCGCCCGAGAATGCAGAACTGGACTGTTTACCGGGATGACAATCTTTATGAATTTTCCGATCTGCCCAGTGAGGAATATAATCTCTCTGTCCGGGCCAAAGACACGGACGGATTTATTTCCCGGCATATTGAAGTCCGTTTCAGGGTGGTTGGCACGGAGCAGTTTCCCAAAACCGAAATTTTCAAGGAAACTCTGGGCAGGGGAAAGATTGTGGGCAGGCTTGTCAGCATCTGCGCCGCGTCAGATTTTGAGGGTGCCCAGTTTTCCTATCGGATGGACCAGGACGCATGGATAGCCTTCACACCGAACAACTGCTTTGAATTTCCCAATCTGCCGGACGGCAGACACACTGTCAGGGTTGTGGCAAAAAACGAATTCGGCATTGATGCCATGCCTGACAGCTATGAGTTTGATTATGAGAGAGTCAGGGATTTGCCCATTGTCCGGTTCACAAACAAACTGTCCGGGGAGATTGACATCAACACAGTTTACTTTCAGTTCGTCGGCGAGGATGACATGAAGCACGGAGACAAAACCTCTGCGGAACATCTGCGTTACTCACACCGCCTCATTCCTCGGGAACCCCGTTGGAGTGACCCCGCCCCTGACAGAACCGTGGCCTATGACAATCTGAAAAACGGATCCTATTTTTTTCAGGTGAAAGCTGTGGACAAAAGCAACAATGAATCTGTGGTTCCCGAGGAATGGTTTTTCACGATAAAAATGATTCCCTTTTACCGGATGACATGGTTTGTATGGATAAGCGCGGGCGCTGGCGGCGCGCTGGTTGCCTTTCTTTCCATTGTGCTCACCCGCAGGCGCACCAAAAAAACCATTTACGAACAGCGGTACAATCCCTATGTGGTGGGAGAGGCAGTTCATGATCCGGAGATGTTTTTCGGAAGAACAAACATCATGCAGGACACCTTTCAATCCCTGAAAAACAACAGCCTGTGCCTGACCGGGGAACGCCGCATCGGCAAAACCACGCTGCTGGAACACATCAACAAAAATGCGGAAAAGCCTTTTTTCTCTTTTTTCTGCAATCTGGAGTCCGTGAGGGAGGATTTTTTTTTCAGCCGCATCATGCAGCATCTGCTGAACAGAATCCGTACCGTATGGCCCGATGCCGCACCGGAGCTGGTTCTGTTTGAAAAAGAGCGGTATGAGTACGATGATCTGGATTTTGAGGAGGATATTGAGGCTGTTCTCGGATTTCTGAGGGTTCATTACGATTCCCGGGTTTCCATTATCATGTGTCTGGATGAAATTGATGCGACACAGGATTTTTCACCTGACATCCACCAGAGCCTCCGCAATGTGTTTCAGACCTATCAGGGAACCATCAGAATGGTGGCGGCGGGGGTTTCCATCAAGCGGGGGGACTGGCACCTGCCCACCAGCCCCTGGTACAATTTCTTTGAATTCAAGGATGTTTCGAAGCTTGACAGAAAAAGTGCGGAACTTCTGATTGAAAATCCGGTCAAAGGGTTTTATTCTTATGATGTGGGAGCAATAGATTTCATTCCCCATAAAACCGATGCAAGGCCCTTTTATATTCAGATGATCTGCAAAAAGGCCATCAACAAAATCCTTGACGAAAAACGCAGAAAGGTTACACTGGCAGATGTCAGGGCAATTTATGACAATCTGATCCGTTCCGAACTCAACCGGGAATTTGAAATTTTCTGGGAAAATCTCTCCCAGAGCTTGCAGAAAGTGATTATTCAGGCCATGACAGATACAGACATGCGGATTTCCCAGGAACATCAGAAAGAGCTGATGAACAACCCCTATAATCACGGGCATCGGGTGATAAAGATATTGGATGGCAGACCGGGATTCAGCACCATGTTCCGGGACTGGCTGAAAATCAATTATGCGGCTGACATGAAACATAATGCGTGAAGCGTAAATTAAGCATTAAGTCATTGATTCCCGCTTGGGATTGGCAAATCCCAAGCTTTGTCTCACAACCGACGACTGACAACCGACCACCTCAACAAAGGACAGACAATGCCGCGTTTTGAAAAATCAGAGAACTGGGACTAAATCTTTGTCGGCAGAAAGGCCATTTCCGAGAAGATACTGGGGGCGCAAAACAATTTTTTCATCTTCGGTGCGCGCAGAATCGGCAAAACCTCTTTGCTCAAATTTTTGGAGGCAAAGTTCTGGGCAAAAAAAATTCCGGCGTTTTATCTCTCCATTCAGGGATATCAGAGCGGAGAGAAAATCCAGAGAAAAATCAGAAACTGTTTCAAAAGAAAGAAGGTTCAGTTTGATGAATCACTTTTCACGGATTTCTCTTTTTTTGATTTTCTGGAAGAGCTCAGCCTCAAACTGGACCGGCTTAATTCCCGTTTTGTCTTTCTCATTGACGAGGCAGAACAGATTGCCGAAATAGACAATAATGAGCCGGGATTTGTGGACAGGTTTCGAAACATCGCTGAGACGCTGGAGAATATCAGTTTTGTGCTGACCGCATCCCCCCACTTCAAAAGAGTCTTCACCCAGTCCAGATGCTCCGCCTTTCTCAGCGCGTTTGAAGTGCAGATGCTGCCTGTGATGAACCATGAGGAAATCACCAGACTGATGAAAAAAATGGTTCATGATCTTGAGCATGATGAGATTGAGTATATTCTGCAGTTCACAGGCTATCAGCCCTATCTGGCCAAAATATACCTCGGAAAGATTCTGCTGATGAGCCATGAGGAGATTGGTCAGGTGTTGCGGAAATTCATTCTTGACATGGACTTTGACGAGGTGGAGCGGGTGCTTCAGTTTTCGGATTACCGGCCTGATCTCATCAAAATGTTCATGGGCAAACTCTGGCAGAAAAACCAGTTGCAGCCGGCCATGAGGTTCATAGCGGAAAATATTTATGTCACCAACGGGCTTGACGGTATTTTTCCGAACTATTTTGAGGGACTGACCGACGAGGATCAGGAACTTGTGCGCCGCATCCATCAGCGGGAACTGAAATCCCCGGAAGAACATGAGACAAAGCTCATGCAGCTTGTCCAATACGGCTATCTGAAACATGAGGCTGAAAGATATGAGGTGTCCAACTGGTTTTTCAAGCACTGGATGGATGGGGAATTCGGAAAAGTGGATGATGCCTATCCGTACATGGAAGATGTTTATCAGCCAGGACAGGATCAGGATGGTGAATATACCGGGGGAGAACAACTCCCCCGGCTCACACCTTTTCACACCCTGCGAAATTTCCTTGATGTGGAATACAGTTGCATTCTGGGATACGGATTTTACAGACTGGCGGAAGAATCAGTGAAATTCATCACCATGTACAGGGATAAGCTGGGTGACAATCCCGGTGTTGTCAGGGTGTTCGAAACTTTTCTGAGCATGAGCGAACTCCATACCCAGTTCGCAATGATCACTTTTTTTATAGCGGTATTCATCATGCTGGTAGACGACTATGCCTTCCGCCGCATTATTACCTATCTGGCGCCCTGTCGTTCCATTACCCGCTTTTCTCTGGATGTGACCATCGGTTTTTTTTTCGGACTGGCATTCATGTTTATTCCCGAAAAGAATATGGGCGTATGGGGGGCCGTGGGCATGGCCTTTTTTCTCGGGGGATTGTGGGGAGGGTGTGTGAGAAGTGAGGGCAGAGAATGGAAAAAAAATCCGAAAACCGCTGATCCCGGGATGTTCTCGAAGGTCAGCAACTGGAATCTTTATTTTGCAAGGGTGAACTTTCTCATCAACAGCAATTTGCTTTCCGGTCTTCTGATGATTGCTGTGATGTGTCTGCAACTGGTATCAGGGATAGACAGGGTGTGGTACAACTGGTCATCGCTGGTGTTTTTTGCTCTTTATCTGCTGATCGAAATTCTCCGCTATTTTGCCGAGCATCGTCTGATTGCCAAACATCAGGCCAGGCCCGGAGTGAACAGCGATGAGGAGGTGATGGTGACCATTGCCTATATTCCTTATTTTATGAAAAAAATCCTGAAGCGATGGGCAAGAGGGAAAACATAGGGATTGGAAACTGGGGATTCAAAACAGCGACTGAATATCTGATTTTCAGTTTTCCAATGCCTGATTTCAAACAGGAGGTGTGCCATGTCATACTTGTTAATCATTATTTTGCTGGCCAGTGTCACAGGGATTGCAATCACGGTCCACAACATCGTTGGTCTGATATCCTGACAGATGCTGCCGGGGATACGCACAAATTAAAGAGAAGGACAGAAGAAAATCCTTCTTGGTGGGAGGCTGTAGGGGAGGTGTTTTCCTCGTTCCCGCGCTTCCCGTGGGAATGCGAAAATCCCCCCTTGAATAAAAACCCGGGGTGATTACCCCGGGCTGTCTGATGTATAACCCCTTCGGGGTATTTGGACACCCGATTGCGGAGCAGGCTGATCGCCGAGGGATAAATCCCCCGGCTGAAAGCTCAAGTGCGCTGAAGCGCACTGTAATTAATTAACAGCCTGCTTTAGCAGGCTTGAGCTTTCAGCCTCGGAATTTATTCCGAGGCGCAATAAAAAACAGGACAGGACAATGCTTGATCAGATCGTCGACTGGGTTATCCAAAACAAGGAATGGTTTCTTTCGGGCGCGGGCGTTGTGATCATTCCCTATGCCATAGGCAAGCTCACGGCCAAAAGCGGCGACTGGATATCCCAACTCTGGAAAAAGCTTGGGAAAGCAAAAAAGCGGAATCGGCAGGAACTTGAGGAAATGAACAAGATCATTCTCGGGGACCCGCTGGATATTGCGAAATATTATGTGGAGCCGGAGTGTCAGGACAGGAACCCCGCGGATCGCTTGGAGGAAGACATGCTTCTGGCTAAAAATCCGGCCATGGAAATTGTTGACCGATTTTTGAAACCCGGAATGATTTCCCGGCACGGCGCCAATCAGATGTTTGTTCTTTCGGATGCCGGAATGGGCAAGACCTCCCTGCTGACCATGCTCAAACTGAGACATCTCACCGCGTTTTTGCCCCAGAAAAAAGACTGTGTGCTGAAAAAGCTGGGAGAGAAAACCCTCGGAGAGATAGCGGACATTGAAAACAAGGGGGAAACCATCCTGCTTCTGGATTCCCTTGACGAAGACCCGGAAGCCTACGCACAGGTTCGGGAGCGTCTCACGGAAGTTCTTCATGCCACACAGCATTTCTTCCGGGTGATCATCACCTGCCGCACACAGTTTTTCCCCGAAGCCGAAAAAGACCCGGAAGTGAAAAAGGATTCGCTGGAACGCCTCGGGCTGATTTCCATCGCGGGATTCACCTGCCCGGTGAAATATCTCTCCTTTTTTAACGACACCATGGTTGAAATCTATATTGCGAAACGCTTTCCCGGAAAATTTTTCGGCCTGCTGTCCCAAAAGAAGGAAACCGAGAAGGCCGAGGAGGTGATCGGAAAAATGGGCGCGCTGCGCTGTCGTCCCATGCTGCTGGCCTATATTGAGGAACTCATGACATCGCCCCTGATCAGGGAAGAAGATAACGAGTATCAGATTTACAACGCGCTGCTTGAAAGCTGGCTGGATCGTGACAAGACAAAAAAGCCGGATATTTCTGTGAAAAATCTCCGATATGCCTGCATCATTCTGGCGGTTTTCATGCAGATAGGGAAAAAGCGGGATATCAGTGAAGACGAGTTGAATGGCCTGATCCGCAAAATTGCCAAGGTCAGACCCATCAGGGAAATTGAGATGAAGGGCCGCTCCCTGCTCAATCGCAACTCCGAGGGGCATTACCGTTTTTCCCATTACAGCATACAGGAATTTCTTGTGGCAAAGTATGTGCTGGAAAAATCGGAGCTTAATCTGAAAATGCTGGAGCAGCCCATTCCCATGACATACCTCATCCTCAGAATGATATCCGTATCCAAGAAAAAACCCGATAGCGGAGTGAGGCTTGATTGCAGGGGGATGAATCTCAGCAACAGCAGACTTGAAAATCTCTCCCTGCCTTTCACGGACTTCAGCAATGCGGACCTGAGCAATGCCGACTTGTCAGGATGTGATTTTTGCAATGCCGATTTCACAGGAGCAAATCTTGAGATGTGCAGGCTTGAAAATTCCAAGTTGAGCGGAGCAAAATTTAACGGCGCACGACATAAAGGAATATGTTTTAAGGGAGCATATTTTGAGGCAAGCGATTTTGATAAAGCTGATATGAGTGAAATTGATCTCACCGGAACACGCCTGATCAATTCCAAGCTTAAAATGGAATTCGTTTACATGCCTCCGGGTGAGTTTATGATGGGAGATGGCGAAGATCGGCATAAGGTGACATTGACCAAGGGATTCCATATGCAGACCACGCCCGTTACCCAGAAACAATGGAAAGCCGTGATGGAATATAATCCCTCGGATTTTAAAAGACATGGGGACAAGTGTCCGGTGGAGAATGTTTCATGGGAGGATGTTAATCAGTTTATTGAAAAGCTCTGCCAGATGGAAGATACACAGGCTTACCGCCTGCCCACGGAGGCAGAATGGGAATACGCCTGTCGTGCCGGAACAGAAACAGCTTACTGTTTCGGGGATGATGTGGGTAAATTGAAAGAATACGCATGGTATGATGAAAATTCGGGAAAACGGACACATCCGGTGGCACAGTTGAAGCCGAATGCCTGGGGACTGTATGACATGCACGGCAATGTGTGGGAGTGGTGTCAGGATTGGTACGGGGATTATCCGTCAGAGTCTGTGACTGATCCCGGGGGGCCGTCTACGGGCTCCTCCCGTGTCGGGCGGGGCGGCG
>Ga0233403_10000972_pt1 | contig 13591 bp, 7 predicted proteins | sample Na_oxic_1_MG_FD_179866 | JGI IMG/M metagenome (GOLD analysis project Ga0233403, IMG submission 179866) | Seawater microbial communities from Saanich Inlet, British Columbia, Canada - Na_oxic_1_MG | ecosystem: Environmental > Aquatic > Marine > Inlet | place: Canada: British Columbia | collected...
AATACTCGGTTTCGGTCACGGGTTTTGGTTTGGTACGAGTTACCGGGGGTGGGGAATCTAAACGCATTTCTGGAACCGCTAAACCAGAATCGGCGCGTCTTACAACTTCGTGCCGAGAGTTTCGTGAGGTCGCCGTTGATAAAGCACCCATATTGTTGTCCTCATCGGTTGAATATAGTTCATTATGGCATTTTCCGATTAAGTGAAATACAAAACAATAACATAACGCCTTTAACTTAAAAAACAAATCGGAAAATACTATAATAAAATAAATCCGTCAGCGCGAAAATCAGAAAAACCAGAAGGTTAACTCCAATTCACCGGGATTCTTCAAGGTAGTCGGCAATTCCAATGGCTATTTCTGGTTTACCAACGAATTTTCTCGTTTGTCCAATGCCGGTAACCAGGTGGGCAATCTGTTCGCCATTTGGACCGACTTCTTCACCTCGATTTGCTACAATCGCTGGATATCCTGAGTTGAGGCGATTATGTGCAATTTCCATCAACTCATCATGGGAAATCTTTTCCTGATATTTGAAAGTTAACATAAACAGGCTGGGAAATTGTTTTTTCACTTCATCAATCACCTTCACCGTGGGTACCAGATTCAAGGAAAAACTTTTTCCACTGGGTGTCTTACCAGGTAAAACAGTCTCCGGCTGGTAGTCTGCCACCCCCGCCGAAAATATGCCAATCGCATAATCTTTCTGTCCAAGTTCGGTCATCACCTTATGATAATAATCCTCATAAGTGCTTGCTATAACATAAGGCAGATGGTTTGGAGGAAGATACGCACCGTCACCATGAATAAGAAGGACATCGGCGCCACGCAAGTATAATTCTTCTAGGATTTTGATACCTAATTTACCCCGAAAACGGTTAACAATTCGCCGTACATTGTCAATCGGCACCGGAGTTGGTCCCCCTGTCACTAAAATAGGCATACCTTTGAGAGAGGAAGAACTGGCTGCACGGCAGACTGCTGCCGTTATGGTTGTTTCATGGGGAAGATTATGTTTACCATTCGCCTCTCTGGGCGGAATAATTTGCACCCCCATCGCGGTTAATTTTTGCAGCGATTCGGTCAGAATGGCGTTATGCAGCGAATGATGCATCGTTGGCGCAATCAGTACCGTTGACTTGCCCTGTTCCATTCGACCGATAGCTGAACCCAAAGTGGTCGTAATTACCCCATCGGCAATGCCATTCGCCATCTTGTTAATGGTGTTATACGTCGCCGGGGCAACCAAAAAGATATCAAAAGGCGTTGCGTCACTTAAATGTTCCGAATGAGCGCTGAGTTGAGTGATTACCGAGTGGGTGGTACTCCATTCCAGTGCATCAGTGGTTGTATATCTTAGGGCTTCGGCAGAAACATAAGCAACGACTTCGGCACCTTGCTGGCGAAGAGAACGGGCAATCAGCGGTGCTTTCATTGCTGCAATACTACCCGTTACCAGCAGTGCGACTCGTTTTCCAACGAGATGATTGCCGAGACGAAAAACATCATGATCGCCTAAATCAGATAAAGGCGGGGGAGTCATATCCCATTCTTTCATATCAGGTTTCCTTTTCAACTGGAATACTCTTCATAAGCATTCATGTTTTTTTTAAATTTACTCGATGTAGGAGTCCAAAGCTTTTAGCTTTGGGCAAGCACCGGCTCAACCTTAAAAAATGTTCAACAATTTCAGTGCCATGATAAAAATAGCCAACAACAAAACCACACGAATCACCCCGTCTCCTTTTTTGACTGAAATTTGTGCCGCCCACCATCCACCCAGCGAGTTGCCAGCCGCTAAACTTAATCCCAATACCCAATCAATATTGCCGCTGATAATAAAAATTCCTAACGCTGGAATGGTATAAATAAAAACAATAAAAACCTTGTGCATATTGACGAACACTAAATTAAGCCTTAATAAATGAAACAGGGCTGCCATTAACAGAAAACCCACTCCAACTTGTATAAAGCCGCCATAAAAACCAATCCCCAACATGGTGGGATAAACTAACCATTTTTTGGGTCCGGTTGATTGATCAGAAAGCAAACTTTCTCGCTTTTTAGGCGAAAACATCATAGAAATAATCACGCCAATCAGCACAATGGCTAAAATACGTTGAAACCATTGTTCATCAATTTTTATCGCGACAATCGCTCCGGCAATCGCACCCGGCAATGTCCAAATCGCCAGTTGCCAACTGGTTTTGAATTGATGAAACTGCTGTTGGCGAAAAGATAAAATCGCGGAAATATTTTGTAACAAAATCGCCACGCGATTAGTACCATTCGCTAACGCACTGTCCAATCCTAAAAAAATCAGGGCTGGTAAAGTTAACGCCGATCCTCCCCCAGCCATTACATTCAGCATCCCAGCAATGATTCCAATGACAAAGAGCAGTAATATAGATAAATATTCCATTCATTTTCCGTTAAAAAAGGCCGATTTACCCCTACTTTTTATAAAACAGCAATGACATAATTACAAAAACAACATTTTGTGCAATAATTACCAATATAGTCTATTGCAAAGAACATATTCATTTTTCATTTCTTGGCAAAAGTGCGGAACAACAACTTTTGCCATAATTTTATCATGAGGCTCTTGCAAAACCCCAGGTTTCACCTGGGGCTATTCACGTTCAACCCCTACGGGGTTGATATTGTTAAAAGAATAACCCCAGGAGTCGGTTGCTTTCACCCCAGGTGAAACCTGGGACAACCCCGATAGGGGTTGAATTTGAATAGCCCCAGGTGAAACCTGGGGAAACTTTCAAAAAGAGTTTTGCAAGAGGCTCATTATAACCAATTACTAAAAAAACTTTTTAAAAATGGCCGTTAATTTACCAGAATTACTTTCACTTCATCCGATTGCCGGCATCAAAGTGGGCACCGCTGATGCTAAAATTAAATCAACAGAGCATGATGATTTGGCTTTGTTTGAGTTGCCGCCCGAAAGCACTTGTGCCGCCGTATTTACTCGGAACGCATTTTGTGCCGCGCCCGTTACTATTGCCAAACAACATTTGGCAACGACAACTCCGCGATATTTATTAATCAATTCTGGCAATGCCAACGCCGGTATGGGTCAGCGTGGCTTAAATGCCACCTTATCTTGCTGTGAATCGGTCGCACAATTGACCGGTTGCGCCGCTCAGCAAGTCTTGCCCTTTTCGACTGGCGTGATTGGAGCGCCGTTGCCGGTCGAAAAAATTCAGGCTGCGTTGCCAACTGCCCTAGCTGCCCTTGATGCCGAAGGCTGGAAAAAAGCCGCTGGTGCGATTATGACGACGGATACCGCAGCTAAAGGAGAATCTATCCAAGTCACTATCAACAACCAGACAGTGACGGTGACCGGTATTGCCAAAGGGGCCGGTATGATTCGGCCCGATATGGCGACGTTGTTAGTCTTTATTGCTACCGATGCGGCGGTAGCAGCCTCGGTATTAAAAACCGGCTTGGCGGATGCCATGAATAACAGTTTTCACCGGATTACTGTTGACGGAGACACTTCGACTAATGATGCTTGTGTGTTAATCGCCACCGGGCAGAGTCGTTTGCCGCCTATCAACAGTACCGACGATTCGGCTTATCGCTCATTATATCAAGCCATCAGCCAAGTCTGTCAACAATTAGCCCAAAAAATCGTCCGCGATGCGGAAGGCGCCACTAAATTTATTACCATTGATGTTGAACAGGGTCTAACGGAAACCGAATGCCTTGATGTGGCTTATACCATTGCCCATTCTCCACTGGTTAAAACGGCCTTTTTTGCCAGCGATGCCAATTGGGGCCGTATTTTAGCGGCCGTCGGGCGTGCTGGCATAGACAACCTTGATATTCAGGCGGTTAAGATTTACTTAGGTGATGTGTGCATCGTCGAAAATGGCGGAGTGGCCGACAGTTATACCGAAGAACAAGGACAACGTATTATGTCGGAAGCCGAAATTCGGATACGGGTCGTATTAGCCCGTGGCGAAGTTGCCGGAGAAGATGGTGACAAGGGACACCATGTACGGATTTGGACGAGTGACTTGTCCCATGATTATGTGCGTATTAATGCTGAATATCGGACTTAAAATTGGGTGAAAATTTTTCTCCAGGTTTCACCAAGGGCTTCACATTCAACCTCTATTGGGGTTGTGCAAGTATGTAGGGTGGGTGGGTAAGCGAGCGGAAGGTTCTGGGGCTGATATTGAGATAAAGCCGTTCGCTTGCCTAAAAAATCAGACATTGAGACATTTTTCAGTTTCATCAACCAACTCGATAGATTTTTCTCTCTGATTTGAAAAGCCAGCGATAATCATTTTCCCCATTAACGGGTTAAAATTGTAGAAAATCACCCCTTCTTTTGTTTCTGGATGCCAGAAAATGGGATCAATTTTATTTCTGACTTCATCGGCGGTCATTTTTTTCGGCAAACGACTATTTTTTATGCAAAAAGATTTGGCACCCAGTTTGTTCATGGCTATAAAAGGGTATATAGGTGCTGTTATTCTCGCATTCACCTCCACTGCTTTTCCATACCAGCCGGATTCACGGCTTAAGGAAAGAATCCAATCAACACCAATATAGCCGTGATAACCTAATAGAGAGATAGATTTCACAATTTTAATAGATTCTTTGAGCAAAAACTTTTTGAGCAGAAGTGGTAGATTAACCGGATAAATATTTCCTTCGTGAACGGAAATGCCCCCAGAAGACTTTGATAGCAATTGTTCCGAAATAAAGAGCGGAATAATTTGGCCATTTTTCGTTATTTCCAGATTAACAGAAGGAGATAAATGATGAGGATAATATTTTTGTAAAACCAACAGATTACCCTCAGTTAAACATTTAACCGCTTCATTTATTCCAGAACAATCATCAGGGGAAATTAAAAAAAGTGACAGTCCAGAAGCACTTTTAGCCGTTTTTATGATTGACTTTTCAGTCAATTTGCTAAAAACTTGTTCGGCTGTTTCAAAGTTCTCAACCACGATACCTTCAGGAATATAATTTGAATTTATCGTTTGAAAGAACACTTTGTTATCGGCAATTTCTACTATCTTTGGATGAGGAGAATTTATTGATGAGTGAGTGACATTGGAAATGTAATGGGGTAAAAGTGTCCTTCCTGAAAAAGCATTAGCCGTATAGGTATTGAAACCCGAAATTGTTGTTAAGGTTTTAATATCTTGATTGGGATCATCAACGCCTTCATGACCATATTCGATAAATAAAACATCTTCTTTACGAACCCCCAAACCAATTTTATTTAATATGGATAATATTTGGGTCGATTGAAGAGAAGCTTCGTTGGGCGGTAAAACCACCAAATCACCTAGTTTTGAAATGAGAAAACATCTTGACGCATAATATCCATATTTTTCGTTAGTCATGTTGTTATAAAGTGGTTTTTTATCAACCGATAATCCAAAAGAATGACAAAAAATAGTCAAACTATCATTCATAATTACACTCTTTGTTCTGATCTTCAAGTTGTTTTGAGGGACGCACCACATTAACCAGCCCCACCAGAAAGGCAACATTATTGATGAGAACGGAAGTTATGATCCCTGAACGTAACAAGAAAGCACTCCCTATATTTACCATCCCGGGCAAAAGCGTTATTTTAAAACTATTGTGCAAATTCATATCCAAATTGGTTGACAGGTCAAATAAATCAACCAGGTGGGACAGGCTACCGTCCATTAAAACCACTTGTGCAATGTCGGTAGCAATGTTTGAGGCTCCCCTTAAAGAAATGGAAATATTGGCCTTTTTCATAGCAATGGCATCATTAACGCCGTCCCCTATAAAACACACCGAATGACCTTCTTTCTGTAATTGTTCAACAATATTGGCTTTGTCTTCGGGGAGGATATCATAGAAGTAACTATCCATGCCCAGAGATTCCGCCACCGATTGGGTGGCTTGTTTATGATCGCCTGACACAATGGCAATATGCTTGATTCCGCGTTGGCGTAAACCATTGATAATATTTTTTACTTCGGAACGCACGGATGCCTGTATTTTGATAGCCCCACCCAGTTGATGATTGACCGCAACCATGACCAGAGAATCACCTTCAGCATAGGAATTTGTCATGGCTTCCTCTATTGTCCCTTCAATGGCAATTCCTTCCATTGCCATAAAACGAACACTGCCCACTCGAATAATCTGGTCATCCAGATTCACCTTGATACCGTAACCAATATGGTATTTGGAATCCTCTATGTCGAGCAAATCTAGGTTGGATTCCTTGGCTTTATTAACGATAGCTTTGGCGATAGGATGTGCCAGTTGACGCTCAGCGGTAGCCGCATAAGTGAGTATTTCATCTTCTTGATATCCGTTACAAGTAATGATTTGCCCAACTTTTGGTTGATCTGAAGTTAGAGTCCCAGTTTTATCAAAGAGTATAGTATCTACGTTGGTCAAAAATTCAATGGCGCGGCCATCTTTGATAAGAATACCTTTATGAGAGGCTAAGTTGATATGGTTAAGCGTCCCAAGTGGTGCCAGAACTCTCATTCGGCCTCCAAAACTACTATTAATAACGGCGGTAGCACCCACTGGTCCTAATACCGGTAATGCTAATATACCCAGAAATAATAAAGGCTTAGCGGCCATGTCAGCCAAATATTCCCCTCTTGATTGTATGTTGGTTTTAAAGTTGGCCGAGCGGCTTAAAATTTCACCAATTTTAGATATGGTGGTCTCGCTGCCGGATTTTTCAACTGTCACATAGATTTTTCCGGTAATCACTATCGTCGAAGCGAACACTTGGTCGCCTAGCCCTTTTTCGGCCGGCTGAGATTCTCCGGTTAAAGCATGTTGATCAATTGTTGCTATGCCCTTGTTAATAATACCATCAATTGGAATCACATCAGCCGTATTGACAACCACGATATCATTGATATGGACTTCCGCCAGTGGAATTTCAATTTCAACCTCGTTTCTCAAAATCCATATAAAGTGGGGCTGTTGTTCAAAAACATTGATAAGCATTTGTTGAGAGTGTTTTTGGGTTTCTTGCAGAATTTTTTTACCAAGGTGATAAAACCAAGTACCAACATTGGCCGCAAAAAGTTGTCCGGTACTCAGAGCCATGGTAATGACTATCAAATCAAGTACATACCCATCAATTCTTCGCTCTTTAATCAGCGATTTTTTGGCTTGTTTAAGAACCGGTAGAGTGATATAGGTAAGAGTACCCAGAGTTAAAAAGTATAAGGGGGTGTTAAGTGGTCCTATAACAGTCAACCCCATAGCAGCGGTGCTGAGTTTTAAATAGTGGTTATGCTGTTGTTGAGTTTCCTTAACAACCGTACCTTCTTGAGAACCTTCAATATTTTGGCCAAGTCTCACATTTTCATTTTCCTTGGCAACTGGATTCGTTGGGGGGTCTTGAACCTTTTCGATGTGCTTGATTGCTTTTTGCGTTCCATGATGTTTTTCAAAGACGCTTGCGACAATATATGTACCAATCAATACTTCAACTCCTAACAATATCATATAAAAACTCTCTATAAGTACCGAAGCATTACATCAGATATTTTAGTTAAGGAACGAACTCAAGTGTATATTCAAACCAAATCCATCTCGTTTGAAAAAACTCTTGAAGTCTATTCAAAAAAATCCTTTATAAAATATAATCCTTGTGGTTATAAAAAAAAATTTTTTCTTGACTTATTTGTGTTGGTAGTATTTTGTTTATGTTCGAGGCTCTTGCAAAACTCCTCAAAAACGATCTTTTTAGCTTATCAAATATAACTATATCCGGTATAATAAAGTTATCCAAGGATTGTGGGGGGAGTTTATTCAAACGGGAAACACTATATATAAGTAAGTATACAAAAGTATATTAACATTTTCATTGCTTGACAAAGTCATCGTTCATTTTGGGACTCAAAAAATGTTAAAAGATTTATGTGTACCTACTTAGCATTTTTCGATTTGGTTAAATACCAGAAAGGGCAACCACAACGGGTTGCTCCTAATGGCACTTCTAAAAAATTGTACCAAATAAGAAGTGATTCCAAAATCACCAAAGCTTCCGCTTTGGACTCTAATAATTCTCACTAATATACAATTACATCAATCTGGTAGCGAAAACATGTATCACACAGTGCATCTTTTTGGACTTGACTTTATCTCAGCACCGAGCCTTGCAGAGGTTATTGATGACATCATGGATTACCAAAACAATCCTGATTATGAACATAAACTGCCCTTTGTCATCACACCGAATGCCGATCAGATCGTTAAATTGGATCAACCACAGCATGATGCTTTAAAAGACAAAGTCCGCCAAGCGTTGTTCATTTTGCCTGATGGGCATCCTATCATTTGGTTTAGCCGATTGGTACGCAAACCTTTAATGGCTCGACTGACGGGCAGCGATTTATTTCCTCTGCTGTGGCATCGCGCTAAACAAAGCCGACCAAAAGTTTTAGTCATTGTCAGCAACGAAACGCTTGGGCTGAAATTAAAACAAGATTACGATAATATGGTTTACTATGCGCCGCCGGTTTTTGAAATCAATACCCCTAAATTTGATGAGATACATAAAGAGGTTGTTGATCAAATTAACGAGTTTCAGCCACAGTACGTGATTATTGGTGTCGGATTTCCTAAACAAGATTGGCTAGGTTTGGCTATACACACGTCTTTGAAAGAACAGCTTGTGCCGTCACCATTGTTTTTATGCTTAGGGGCATCGGCGGAGTTTTATGTGGGTACGATAAAAAGATCGCCGATATTTTTACAAAAAGTGGGGTTAGAATGGCTATACCGGCTCTGGCTGGAACCGAGAAGGATGTGGAGAAGATATATCCTTGGTGCTATATCTCTGTTGAGATTGTTTGGCAAAGAATTGAAAAAGGAAGGGTTCCAGAAAAAAAATTCAGCGTAATTGTTACCCCCCCTATTCAAAAAGGTTGTGGGATGTTTTTTTCCCAACCCCACCCCAGGTGAAACCTGGGGGGGGGTAACCTCGGTTTGGCCTTTTTTTATATTGTTTTAGCCTAAAAAACCAAATCGGAAAATGCTATAATCAGATGAATCTCGGTGATAAACGTAGCCGGCGATATTCTTGGACTTTTAGTATTGTAGTGCCCATGTTATGGTATAAATCGTCGTCCAAAAGAAACTGCTGCAATTTAAAATGGGCGTTGGTACTTAATTAAGTTGGCGCGTATTGGGCCATTTCGTCAGCCAGTTTGTTCGGATAACTACTAATGCTGCTAAGTCAATCGGCCGTGACAATTTTTATATTTCTTGCCGGAGCCACAATGGCATGGTTTATTACGGCCTATTTTTCGTTCTTTTCGCACAAAAGGCTGTTTCTGTGCAGGTGGTGGTGGCGGCTCTTCTGCTTCTGCTAACTCATTAGTCAGGCCTTGAACTTGGGCATGTCTAAATTGCATCCGTTGTTTTTGTTGTCGCCGCTGTTCTTCCACCGCATCAACATCAGCTTGGGTACGGATTTGCACTTTGGAGATGAGTCCAACCACTTCGCTTTTGATGTTTTCCAGCAGTTGAGAAAACATTTCAAACGCGAGACGCTTGTACTCGTGTTTGGGATTTTTATGGGCATAGCTTTGTAGATGGATGCCTTGACGTAAATGATCCATCGCTGCCAAATGTTCTTTCCAATGGTTGTCGAGTACCTGTAACATAACCGATTTTTCAAAATGGCGCATTTGATGAGCGCCAACGAGGTTTTCTTTTTCAGTGTAAGCGGCCGCAATGGCTTGTTCTATTTGTTGGCGTAATGGTTCTTCATGTAAGCTATGGTCTTCTTCTAACCATTTGGCAATTGGCAAATGTAGGCCAAAGGTTATTTCAATGGCCCGTTCAAGGCCGGGAACATCCCATAATTCCTCCAGACTTTGGGGTGGAATATAATTGTCAATCACATCCATCAGTACGTCGTGACGAATCGCTTGGATGGTCTCGAAAACGGAGTCAACCGCCATCAAATCGTTGCGTTGTTCATAGATAATTTTACGTTGATCATTGGCGATATCGTCATATTCCAGCAGTTGCTTACGAATATCGAAGTTATGCCCTTCAACTTTACGCTGCGCGTTTTCAATGGCTTTGGTCACCCAAGGATGTTCGATGGCCTCTCCTTTTTCCATCCCCAGTTTTTTCATTAAACCGGCGACACGATCTGAGGCGAAAATTCGCATCAAGTTGTCTTGTAGGGATAAATAAAAGCGACTGGAGCCGGGATCGCCTTGCCGTCCAGAACGTCCACGTAATTGGTTGTCAATTCGTCGCGATTCATGGCGCTCAGTGCCGATGATGTGTAATCCACCACTGTCAATCACCGCTTGATGAGATTTTTGCCATTCTTGACGCAGTTTTTCAATGACCGCTTCTTCGACTTTGTCACCGCTTTTTGCTTTTTCTTCTTGAAGTGCTTTGATTTCTGCTTCAATATTTCCGCCTAACACAATATCTGTACCACGCCCAGCCATGTTCGTGGCAATGGTCACAGCCTCTGGACTACCGGCTTGAGCGATAATTTGAGCTTCTTGTTGGTGAAATCGGGCATTCAGAACTTTATGCTTAATTTTGGATTTGTTGAGTTCCTCTGACAGTTCTTCAGAACTTTCAATCGAAGTGGTGCCGACTAACACCGGTTGCCCACGCTGTTGGCAATCTTTGATGTCATCAATAATGGCATGGTATTTTTCTTCGACTGTGAGATAGACTAGATCGCCTTTGTCGTCACGAATCATGCTCTTATCGGTGGGAATGACCACGACTTCTAGGCCATAAATTTGTTGAAATTCATAAGCTTCGGTATCGGCCGTACCAGTCATTCCCGACAGCTTATCGTACAGGCGAAACAGGTTTTGGAACGTGATGGAAGCCAGCGTTTGGTTTTCATTTTGAATGGTTACCTTTTCCTTGGCTTCAATGGCTTGATGTAATCCTTCTGACCACCGCCGCCCAGGCATCTGGCGCCCAGTAAATTCATCAACAATCACAATTTGATCGTCTTTAATAATGTAATCAACATCGCGCTGAAATAAGCTATGGGCACGGAGGGCGGCATTGATATGGTGCATCAAGCTGATATTGGTGGAATCATACAAACTCTCGCCCGGTTTAAGTAGGCCATCCTTAACTAAATACTCTTCAATATGTTGATGGCCTTCATCGCTCAAAATCACTTGTTTGTGTTTTTCATCAACATAGTAGTCACCGGGGACTTCGACTTCGTCATCTTTCTGGGGTTCTCGTTCTTGTGGTTTTAAACGAGGAATAATGACATTGATGCTTTTGTACAAGTCAGAATTGTCATTGGTAGGCCCTGAAATAATAAGAGGCGTGCGGGCTTCGTCAATTAAAATGGAGTCCACTTCATCAACAATCGCAAAATGCAATTCCCGCTGAACGCGATCATCTTGACTAAAAGCCATGTTGTCGCGCAGATAGTCAAAGCCGAATTCATTGTTGGTTCCATAAGTAATATCGGCGGCGTAAGCTTGACGCTTGTCTTCAGACGACATGCCCGGTACACTGACTCCGACTGTCATGCCTAAAAACTGATAAATGTGCCCCATCCACTCGGCATCGCGGCGAGCCAGATAGTCGTTCACGGTGATGATGTGAACTCCTTTATTGGTCAGTGCATTGAGATAGGCTGATAAGGTGGCGACTAAGGTTTTACCTTCACCAGTACGCATTTCAGCAATTTTGCCTTGATGTAGTACCATGCCACCAATAAGTTGTACGTCAAAGTGACGCATATTTAGGCTACGTTTACCGGCTTCACGGACTGTGGCAAAGGCTTCCGGCAATAAATCATCTAATGAGGTTCCATTATCAAAACGTTGACGAAATTCGGCAGTTTTGGCCTTCAATTCGGCATTGCTTAGCTCTGATATAGAGGATTCCAACGCATTAATTTGCTTCACTGCCTTGAACATGCGTTTAATGAGTCGCTCATTGCGGCTGCCGAAGATTTTGCTAAAATAATTGATCATGTTGATTTGTGCTTGTTGTGTTAATTAATACCTAAAAATTGCCATGAAAGAAAAGCTTTTAGATTTTTAATGGCCATTGGTTAGGAGAGTTTTTCTTTCGCCTTATGATGATTGAAAGTTGAACTAAAATATTATATGGGACTCACCCAAACCAAATAGCTCATTGATTTGATATCATTTGACTAAAGCCGGGTGACGTTGAAACAGAAGTGTATGAATTATAATAATTTTTTTTGGTCAATGCGTAAGTCTTATTATAAGACAAAAAAAATTAACTGGTTCAGTTGCTTATTGAGCATTTTAATTGCTATTATTAGATAATAGACTCTTACTTAAAAACGCCAAAACCACCAAATAGTAGTTCGGTTATGTTTAAGGGGTAAGCTCCCTGGGGCGATAAAATATCTATCACCTTTGTCAAAAAACGAATCAAAATATTTCTCGCACCATGTATATCTCGGTTTACTCTTTGGCCTTGGAAAAGAATTGAAGATTTCCCGCCCAAGCACTTTTGGATAGAACCATCCCACAATGTTTTGGAAGTATAAGATTCGTTAACATCTCTCACCGTTTTGCCATATTTTTTGGCCATCCATGTTAAAGTTTGCTTAAATTTATAGTGGGCTAACCCAAGCATTCCTCTGACCGTTTTGCGTCTTAAAAAACGTTTGCGTGTCTCATTACGCCTTGAAGCCATTTGTTGGGTTTCAAAAGTGGGTAATAAAATGACCTCATGATTTAAAACTAAATCATAAGCCACGCGCCGATGTAAATCACTCACGAGGTTTTGTTGTCTCGCTCGAACTTGATGAATTCTTCGGTTGATATTTTTCAACCTATCTTTAACCCATTGTTGTGATTTGTCTTCACGGTGAAGCTTATCACGTACAGATAAAAGACGATCAAGTTCTGACATGAGTGGCACTAACCGATCATTAACAAAACCATCACCATAACTAACCGCATCAATTTCGCTAAAAGCGGTTTGAAACGTTCTAACTCCTGGGTCAAGTGCTACAATAGCCAATTGTTCAGTTTTTATTTCCTCACCAATTTGATCAAAACGAACACTGGCAAACCATTGCCCATTCGTATAAGTCACGATAACCGTTTTGCCGATGGCTTCATTTGGCACTTCTTCTGTCCATTTGCAACCCGTTAATATTCTAGGGAAAATTTGCTTATTTGATGATAATCTAGTAACAACAAAATATTGCTTAGCGGCATTCCTTGACATAAAAGACATCTCAGCCTTTTCACCTTTCATCCTTTTTTTAATTATGGCAGAGCGTGTATTACACGTTTTGCGATAAGCCGCTTGAACAAGGTTACTATTGAAAGTTATGTCATGTTCTTCACACTCTAATTTGCACCAATCACATATTTGAGTTCTGAACTCGCTGGAAGGCTTGCGCCCCTTTTTCATAAACTCAATGGTTAAGTTGTAAGCCCGACGATAAAGATTTAAAGAAGCAAACCAAAGAGGTTCATTTTCAGGGTAAATCCTTATCTTCTTGCAGGTGGTACAGCGAAGCGCTTCTCTTTGAGTAGTGGGAGTTGATGAAACTGGTAACGAAATCGATAAGCGTTTTGGTATCGA
>Ga0233403_10000973_pt1 | contig 13585 bp, 12 predicted proteins | sample Na_oxic_1_MG_FD_179866 | JGI IMG/M metagenome (GOLD analysis project Ga0233403, IMG submission 179866) | Seawater microbial communities from Saanich Inlet, British Columbia, Canada - Na_oxic_1_MG | ecosystem: Environmental > Aquatic > Marine > Inlet | place: Canada: British Columbia | collected...
AAGTGCGTTAATTTCTAGTTCTCACGCGCTGGCGTGGGAATTCATTCTCGACGCGCCAACGTCGCGTGATTTACAGAGACTGGACGCTGGCACGTCCCGAATGGGTTACCACGCCGGCGCGCTCATCGTTATACACAAGTCCCAAGCAACAAATGTAGGGTGGGTAGAGCGACAGCGCAACGAAGTAACGGAACGTTCAACCCACCATTTTGAATGTTCGGTAGGTTTCCACTTCGTTCCTACCCACCCTACGAAAAACCTTTTTAAATCAAATATTTAAATACTTATGTATAACGATGAGCGCCGGCGCGTGGGAACCAGAAAAGATAACACTCACTTCCCGTATTGGTTCCGATGGCTTTTTAAACTTAAAAATGCCTCCTACCCTAAATAATACAGAATGCAAAATCACTGTCATACTCCAACCGATTACCCCAATGGAACCCAAACCAAAAACGCCAGAAGAATTAGGTTGGACACCCGGTTTTTTTGAAAGAACAGCAGGTGCCTGGGAAGGAGAAACGGGATATATACTTGGGCACCGGCTACCAAGGTTGGATAAGCGCAGAAGATTTTGACAACCACTATCCGTAACAAACCGCTTCGCGTATTTATTGGCTGTAGGGGGCGAACCTATGTGTTCGCCCTTCTTTTCTCGTTCCCAACCGGAGGTTCAACGCCATTAACTTAAGCTAAATGGTATTAATATTTCTGCTTTCCTGTACTAGCTCATGCCATCGGAACCAACACGTTCTGAATTTATCATTGCACCGATATTAGCCAGATTTGTCAAAGGTAATTTAACTAATGCCAGCAAAAGACATTTACCATGATATTGTCATCACTGCCTTAGAAAAAAAAGGATGGGTAATTACCCACGATCCTCTACATATTAAATATGGAGTAATAAACCTATACATTGATTTAGGAGCAGAACATCTGGTTGGTGCTGAAAAAAACGGGCAAAAAATAGCAATAGAAATCAAAAGTTTTGCCCAACTATCGCTTCTACATGAATTTTACACAACAGTAGGGCAACTCATTAGTTATCGTTTTGTATTAAAAGAAAAACAACCAGAACGTATGCTTTATCTTGCTATACCAAAAGAAGCTCAAAGTTTCTTCGTTTTACCTTTTACGCAAGCAATTATTCAAGAAAATAATCTCAAGTATTTTATTTACGACATTGATAAACAGGAAATTTCACAATGGAAAAAATAGCAAAATATCGAGATTGTATTGAAAATTTAATTAAAAAATACGCTGCTATTCCATCTGACGACGAAATTGAAAGCCAAGTTATTTTTGATAGGGAACGAGATCATTATTTGCTAAGTAATGTAGGATGGCAAGATAATACTTGGATTTGTGGACCCGTTCTATATTTTGATATCAAAAGCAATCAAATTCACATCCAACATAATGGCACTGAATATAACATTGCTGATGAACTCATTGCGATGGGAGTGACAAGAGAAGATATTATTGTAGGATTCTTGTCGCCTTTACAAAGGAGATATAGTGGATTTAACATCAAATAAAATTTATTTTATCCAAATGATTTCATTAGCCATGCCGCCGCCGTGAAAGTGGTCATTTCCGCATTTTTAAATGACATCTTGAGCTTCAGCTTTAGGCAATGCGTTATAAAAAAATCACAATGCAAAAGATAACACTCACTTCCCGGATAGGTTCCGATGGCTTTTTAAACTTAAAAATGCCGACTACCCTAAATAATACAGAATGCAAAATCACCGTCATACTTCAACCGATTACCCCAATGGAACCCAAACCAAAAACGCCAGAAGAATTAGGTTGGACACCCTGTTTTTTTGAAAGTACTTATGGTGCTTGGGAAGGAGAACTTATACGTGAACAACTAAAAGAACACGAACAGCGGGAAGAATGGCTATGATTTTTTGTATAGCGATGCATGTGTGAATACGCTTTGCTCCGCGTCGAGGAAGGCATTCCCAAAAGGCCCCTAAAGCTAGGGTGTTCACTCTGTTAATTTTTTCATGCAGATTCTGTGTCGAATGCTTTGTAACTGATTGAATTGTGGTAGGCTAAAGACACATATTTTGCATGAAAAATTGACAGAATCAACAGCCTACCCTAAAGCTGAAGCTTTGGACTCCAATAACCATAAAAAAAATAAGGTATTTTTTCCTGTACTGTATTTTTACAGACAGTATAAGGTATATTCAACCGCAGGAGAAAAAATAATGATGTTCCAAAAAAAAATACTGGTTAAAGCCATTGCAATCGTTCTTGCAACACCTTTAACTGTTTGTGCTGCTAACGAACCAGTTTGCATTGGCAATTTCTTTGAACAAGGCGAAGAAGTGCCAGATGTCACCCCGCCTACTGTTAGAATGATCACTAACCAAATGCTGCAATTAAAAGCAGGGGAAAGTTTGGTTGTCTCCCTTGACTACACGACAGACGGTGATGAACCAAGCCTTTTCTCATGTGTCGATCAAGGAGAATTGCTTGCAGAAACGGCTGATTTCAGTCAACTCAAATACACTGCCCCTGCTTATATAAAAGAAACGCAAATTATTCGTTGGGGTGTGCAAATCAGTGATAACTTAGGTTATGTCGGTGGTGATTCATTATTGCTGCGACTATTAAAAAGTCCTGCAACCGAAGGAAATTATAGCGCCGAAGGTTACGCCCAAGACGAATACGGTAATCCACTGGCAGGTATCTTGCTTGAAATTGATGGCAAAACCGTTGTGACTGACGAAAACGGTTACTATCAAATTGATGGGCTTGAAGAAGGCACATACACCCTTATTGCCAGTAAAGAGGGTTATCAGTTTGAACCAATGACTTTCACGGTTGATGCTGATAACCCTGAAGTGACATTACCGGCTTTAACAGCTATTAACATCCACGAACCTCGTATCGTGATTGCCAAAGAAAAAGGCGATAAAGAAATTCTTATCACGGATGCCGGCGGTGAAATACTCAATCGTATTCCAACCAAAGGCTTTCACGATAAAGAAATCAACGTAGCCACCGGTGATTTTGATGCGGATGGCAGTGACGACATTGTAGTAAGTGCCAAACAAGATGTTGCTATTTTCACAATAGACGGCGAACCAACTGAGTATGCTTTCTCAATCAAGAAACACAAAGAGAAAGAAGGTGATGTTGCCGTTGGCGATATTAATGGTGATGGTGAACCTGAAATTGTTCTCGCTGCTAAAAAAGGCCACGATGGTAGTGTTATTATCTATAGCAAAGACGGTACGCTGCTAGATACTGTCCAACTGTTTGATAAAGAAAAAGACATCAACGTAGCCGTTGCTGATGTTGATGGAGACGGTGTCGATGACATTATCGGTGGCAATTCACACAAAACCGATGATAACGTAGTCGTCTATAACGTAGCCAGTGAAACATCTTTCTCATTTCCAGTATTTGACACCGTTTGCGATTATCCGGGTGAAGGTAGTCCAAAGTATTGCGATGATGATGACAATAAATCTGATGACGACGATAAATCCAGTGGCAAAACCCGTCGTGATAATGACGATGACAAATCTGGTAAGAAATCCAAAGATGACGACGACAAGTCTGGTAAGAAATCCAAAAATGACGATGACAAATCTGGTAAGAAATCCAAAGATGACGACGACAAATCTGGTAAGAAATCCAAAGATGACGACGACAAGTCTGGTAAGAAATCTAAGGATGACGATGATGACAAGTCGTCTGGAAAGAAATCCAAGGATAAGAAGCCCAAGAAAACAGACAAACACGGCGTTAATGTTGCCGCTGGTAACTTAGTCGGTGATGACACAGCTGAAATTGTCGTTGCAATGGCGAAAAAAGGTAGCCGAGTAGAAATTTACTCTGGTGATGGGCAGCTAATCAATGGATTTTACGCTTTCGAGAATAATAAAGAAGGTGTAATAATTACAGTTGGTGATATCAATGGCGATGGGTTGGCGGAAATTGTTGTAGCCGCTGCCAAAAAAGGCAGTGAAATAAGGATTTTCGACGCAAACGGCAATTTACTTGATAGTTTCTCCGTAGCAGATAAGAAGGGGAAAAAGGATAAGGGAAAAATTGTCAGTTTAGCGGTTGGCAAAACAGCATCAGAAAATCCCACTGTGACACCAGAAGATGTCACTATAACTGATGAGACACCTGATGAACCACAGCCTCCTGAATCTCCAGAAGACGGTTCGCAAGGGGCAGTAGAGTCAATGCCTTCTATCATTGTTATGCCAACAAGTGGTGAACTCAACACTTCTCACAATTACGGTGGTGAAACCCTCACCGATGTGACGATTAAAGAAAATGTGAGTATCTCCAATGCTAAATTAGCCGGTGATAATCTTAATGAAGGTTTTCTGTCAAATAGTACTGTGCTAGAAGGTGCGACGCTTGAAGGTGGAACGGTAACGGGTGATTTGGACAATGAAGGGATTGTCAGAAACATCATTTTTGTTGGACGCAAACTGGAAGGCGGTTTTCTCGGCGGCATGATTATAATCCGTGCCAATATCGCTGCTCGTTTAGGCATCGTGATGAATGTCACCTTAGAAAACAATACAAGGGTAAAAGGTGGGCGTTTTAAAGGCAAAATTAAAGGTAATGGCTTTGCCCAGATCGAAGAAGCGACAATCGATGCGAATACGGAGTTATCGAACCTAATTATTGGCGAAGGTTGCGACGTTTCAAAAGACGCGATATTAGGCGAAGATGTCCAGTTTGCTAAAGACGATCTCATTCCAGAAGATATAGATTTGACTGCGGCTTCATCATCGGCAGACGGCGTGATAGATTTAAGTACCGATGTTGTTCTTGACGCGCCCAATCCATTAGATCAGATAAATGACTTGCCAGAGATGCAAGACAATAATTGGGAACTGGTACAAAATCCTGATAATGGACAACTGGAAGTGACAGTCGAAAGTATTCGCTTTGTGGTGAAACCCAAGCGCATTAAACAAGGCAAACGTAACCGACGTGCTCAAATTATCGGGCATGGGCAGGGTCAAGTGACAGTGATAACCCCCTTAAAACGAGAAATTTCGTTTCAGCTTGAAATCGCAGAATGAACTCGTATAGAATGTAGTAGGATGTATATTAAGCCCCAAGGCGCAAGCCAAGGGGCTTTTTTTTTTCTGGTTCTTATGGAGTCCAAAGCTTCAGCTTTAGGGGCCTTTCCCAAAGCTGAAGCTTTGGACTCCAAAAAAATATGGATTTGTAAGTGGGCAAAGGCAACCCATGAGCTGCTCCTATAGGCGTTCAGTCAGGTAGGGTGGGTAAAACGTCTTTTTGTTTTGCCCACCGGTTTAATTTAATGACTGTTGTTATTCCAAGAATGGTGGGCAAGCGGGCGGATAGATCATGGATAAAGTCAAAGATCATAGCGCCCGCTTACCCACCCTACCTGGCTTTATTTCGGAGAAGTCTTCTTTTCGTTCGTAATATTAATAGAATTAAATTGACACTCAAATCCTTTGCCAACTGGACTACAGGCATAAATTCCAATTTTAAGCGTTTCTTTACATTGACGTAAATGAGCAATTCGCATTTGATGCCATTCCTGATTATTTAAGGCATATTTAATCAAAAAATCATGTCCCTTTCTCTCTATCAGATAGTGCATTGCCTTGGTAGAAGAAGGAATATCTTGGGTTGCCCAATCTGAAAATCCTTCATTGGTTACAACAGAACCTAAACGACTCATTGTGACATCTTCATATTCAACTGAGCATTTGATCCAATTTTCTCTATCCAGTCTAATCATAAGCCCACACTGGTCATATTGAGAAACTGCATTAAATTGGGTGCTTGTTTCTAGGGTGAAATTACCGTCTATATTGGTTAAAAGACAATGTCCATCATCTCTTTGAAAACCATAATGAGTACGTTGCCAGAAGTCAGTCTCTGGTTTTGTCGTCATAATTAACCCTTCATCCAGACGATACGTTGGTTCATTTAACCAATAGAAGTCTTCCGGTAAAGTCACGATTTTTGTAAAATCAATTTTCATCTGTGTTTTTGGTAAAGTGGTCAACATACCAGTTAACGGTATGAATAAGCCCTTCCTTTAAATCAATTTGCGGTTGATAACCTAATTGGGATAGTTTGCTAATATTTGGACAACGCCGTGTCGTACCGCCAAGACGTAATGTTCCCGGAATAATGTTTATGTTTATCCCAAGAATGCTACCTAATTGTTCAATCAGTTCACGTATACTGGTTTCTTTTTGAGTACCAAGATGATAGATTTCTCCAGAATTTCCTTTTTCACCACACAATAAAATGCCACGTACTGCGTCATCAATATAACAAAAGGCGCGAGTTTCTTCGCCACTACCTTGTATTGGGAGATTAATGGATTTTTTGGTCAGTTTATCCGATAGCTTAACAATTTTAGCGACGAGTTCTGGAATCACATGCTCAAAACCCATATTCGCACCATAAATGTTATGGGGACGAAAAATAACGGTTTCGAGTCCACGTTGCCCACCATAATGTAAGGTTAATAATTCACTGGCAATTTTGCCACCCCCATAACTAAAACGTGGGTTAGTAATGTCAGGGATCATGATCCGTTCTGATTCTGGCGTTGGGATTTCAGAAGGTGTATTATAAACTTCGCTAGTACTGGCTAAAATATAGCGATTCACTTTAGCTGCTATAGCTGCTTCTATAGTATTAACAGCTCCTTTTATGCCAACTTCTAACACTTCATCAGGACGTTCATAAAAAAAACGAGTGCCGTTAATGTAAGCCAGATGCCAAACCATTTGACAACCTTCAGTGGCAGTATGTACAGTTTGAGCATCGCGGACATCCCCGGGAAAAAATTCTATACGATCTTGTACATCAGCCAGTCGTGTCAAGGTTCCCCGCGAATTATCATCCAGTACACGCACATGATATCCGGTTGCCACTAATTGCCGACACAGTGCCGCACCAATAAAACCACTTCCTCCGGTAACTAATACTTTCATGATAATGCCTTCAAAGCAGAAGCTTGATAAAAGATTCGGTTAATATTACTGACATTCCAAATATCAACAATCCAAGTATCTGGATTCTGTTTGGCAAGTGGATATAAGGCTTCACGATAACCCGTATGATTAACCGCCACAAATATACAGTCAACATTAACAATGGCCTTTTCTATCGGCCAATTGCGTAATTCGCCATTATGCCCATCTTTTATGGGATCTGATAAATAGTGATCACTGATACGCACTTCGGTGGGTAATTCCCGCATGATATAACGATAGAGTTTTGGAGCTAAACTATCACGTATATCATCTGTATCAGCTTTGAAAGTATATCCAAGTATCATTACAACTTTACCACGAATTTTAGTTCTTTTCAAAAAATGTTGGACTAGAAAAGTGGGCATATATTCATGAATTTTCCAAGCCGACAGAAACATATCTGAATAAGGCACATTTTCATTGATCATTCCAAAGTCTTTACGCAAGCAAGTTCCCCCAGTAAGTCCCGGTTTAGCGAGATGATTTCGGGGATATTTATAGTTAGCTAATTCAAGGATATCATAAATATTTGATCCTAAATCATCTGCTATCAAGGCTAATTGATTAGCCAGTGCAAAATGAACATAACGAGTGATATTGTTTGATAACTTAACCAGTTCGGCGGTAATATAGTTAGTAAACAATAATTCTGAAGTTAACACTTTAAATAGCGATTTTGCCATTTTTCGACTTTTTTTATCTTCGGTGCCAATAATTTGCGGTAATGTGCGTAGTTCTTGATAGGCATTACCTTCTACGATACGTTCAGGACAAAAAGCCAACATAATATCTTTTCCCACTTTTAGGGAAGTATGATGTTTAATCCACCGACGCACAAAACGAGTGGTTTTGGGTGCTACCGTACTACGAAGACAAATGAATTGTCCAGCTATCAACAGATTAGATAAACCTTTTAATACTTGTTGAATCTGCCTAAGATCAGTTTCTATATGATGATTTAAGGGGGTACCCACAGTGATAATAATATTTTGCACTTTTTTTATGATCTCAAAATTTTCATAAACTTGAAATTTTTTACTAGAAATGAGTGCATCATAGCCCGGCTCATAAAAAGGCATTTTACCACTGTTAATGGTTTCACGTAGATGAGCATCCCTATCTATACCGACTGCGCTCAACCCTGCTTCGATAAAAGATAATCCTAACGGTAATCCCACATGTCCCGTACCAATAATACCAACATCATATTCAAACGAAGTCAATGCTTTAATTTTCCCCATAGTGAGTTTTTATCATCAGCAAAAAATTAAAATTGTTGAAACATTTGAAGTTTTAAACCTCAAAGGCTTTACCTTATTTTTAGAAATAATTATCACACTCGGGTATTATTGAATTCTCATTCCTTACTTATTTCCCATAATAGGCTTCTATTACTGAGCAAACATAGGCTATTTGTTCTTCTGTCAGTGCTGGAAAGGAGGGCAAACTAATGCCGTTTTCATAAGCGTAAATTGAATTAGGAAAATTCTCGCTTCTCATATTTTGAGGATTTGTCTCCTTCAAATAGGAAAAACAGGGTTGTTTATGGAGCGGATAGAAAAGTGTTCTTGGTTCAACACCTTTGTCCTTCATAAAATCACGAATAGCTTGAGCATTGTCTGCCAAGATTGCCACTCTGAAAGGAACCCATTCAGCACCTTGAGCGGGGGTTAGAAAAGAAATCTCCTCTATTTGTGCCAGTCGTTCCAAATAATACTGCTTGATTTCCTCCTTCCTCGCAATAATTTGAGGCAACTTTGTTAACTGAACCAGCCCAATAGCCGCTTGAATATCAGTCATCCGAAAATTGTAGCCCATTTCTGGATGAATAAAAGAACCCCTATCAACTCGCCCCTGATTCCTTAAGTATAGGAGTTTTTGGTGCATTTCTTGATTATTAGTCACCACAAAACCACCTTCTCCAGTGGTTATTGTCTTGTCTGCAAAGAAAGAAAATGTGCCGATATCTCCAAATGTTGCCGCATGTTGTCCTTTGTAATGAACACCTAATGCCGCCGCCGCATCTTCAATAACCATTAAGTTGTGTTTGCGAGCAAATTGGGTAACAGAGTCCATATCGGCAATAGTACCATAAATATGAACCGGCATGATGGCTTTGGTTTTCTCATTGACTAGATGATCAGCTTGACTCAAATCAATTTGAAAATTTTCTCGGTTTACCTCTACGAAAACCGGCGTAGCCCCTGCCATATGTACTGAGGTTCCGGAAGCAATAAAGGTAAAATCAGGCACAATCACTTCATCACCGGGACCAATGTCCATTGCTCTCAATCCCAAATAAAGGGCCAATGTTCCATTCGGTGCAAATACACCATATTTAGCCCCAATCAAATCTAGCAATTTTGCCGAAAATTCTTTTGACTTTGGACCTTCTGTGATCCAATTACTTTCAAAGCAATCAGCTATGGCTTGATATTCTTCAGTCCCAACCCAAGGCGCAAATTGATTAACTTTCATAAATTGTCCTAAAATCATTAACAATGGTTCGGACAGTTTTTAAAATTTAGAACCACTGGAAATTATAACTATTTGAAATTTAAGCATTTTTAAATTTTAGTAAAAAATATAAAATGCTGTCATAACAATCCGTTAGAAAAACGGTCCGAACCATTGATTAAAAGTGATAATGAATTAAATAGTTTAACGCAAAAGCGGCAGAAAAAATAAGCGATTTTGGTTGTTTTTCATTAGGAAGCACACCGTGAAAAAGAAGATTTTGGGCTTCTTCTTTACTACCAATACACACTAAGCGTTGATGTTCGGTGAGTTTACATTGATAAAAAAATTTGTCCTCCACATTGGTTTCTACTATAAAAACAATATCCATCTCGCTGGTCAATGGATTGCCGGCAATACCGACCAAATTGGCATTAGAATAATGTTCTCCAAAAATCAGTTCGATTTCTTCTTCTAATTCTCTTTGAGCATCATGATATAAATTAACCTGTTGTATATCATCGCAAAAAGTAGCCAAACCACCAACAAAATGCATATATTCAGGATAATCAATATGCGCTGGCCGTTCACCTAAAAAGACATGACCTTGTTGACTTATAGCCACTGCAGTAACGCCCACTGTTTTGGTAAAGTAGCTATAAGGATTACCATCATATTCAATTCCCTTTAACATGAGTTTTAAAGCATCGACTGGCATTCTCTCAATATCTTGACGATAATGCTGGTAAATCGTTGGTCCTAAGTGGAGTAATATATTCTCTGGGGTTTCTTTACTTCCTTTGATAAGTTCAACTTTATCCAGTCTCAGTTTTCGGTCATCATAGGGACTATCTGTTGATAAAAGCGGTTTGATGATGTTTTCCAGATAACTATCAAAAGCAATATCAATGGGTGGGTCAGAGATATTTTGTGGTGCTAATCCTTTCACAACTTCAATATCTGAAATAGAGTTTGAATACCCAGTCACAACTTCAAAAAAGTCATCATTATTTTTAAGCGCATGGATGAGGTTATCATAACTAGATAATTGAGCTAATGCATCAATACATTTTTGCTTCAATACGTTCAAGTCATTCAATTTTATGTAATACCTATATTAATTTAGAGGGTATGTAAATCAGGATTTGTCGGATCAAAAGGTCTATCCAACAATGCGATTTGCTCACTATCCTCCAAATAGAACAAGTCATGCAAAATATTGGGAGAGATTCTGACCCCTTCGCCTTCTTCTAAGGTAAATTCTGCTATTTCTTCTGGATTAGCTACGTTTGTTAGTTTAACCCGCATTTTACCATGAACCAGAAAAATGATTTCATGGGTAAACTTGTGAAAATGTCCACCTCGGTGAGCCTCTTTTTCAGTTTTTACAAAGTTGACTTCTTTCCAGTTTTGTTCGTTCACTAAACCGAGAAATGAACCTCGCTTGTCTTTGAAATGACTATACGGTTGTAACTTACTTTCTAACATTTTAATCTCCTTTTAATCTCCTTGTCAATGACTACTTTGTGCAGCACTACCATTTTTTTTATTGAACGTCTAGCCCGATATAATTCAATAATGATAGTAGCATTTGTCATAATGATTGAACTAACAACTCCCCAATTGAATAAAATGGCACCGACGAAAACCATGCTACTTGCACTTGCTAATACGGCAAGTGTTTTTTTCTGCTCAGATAGCAATTTTTCTGAAATAACAAATAATTCAGGTAAATGAGTCAGAGTGCCATCCATGAGAACCACTTGAGCCACGTCAGTAGCAACGGCTGTTGCACCTTGTAAGGAAATAGAGACATTGGCCTTTTTCATAGCTATTGCATCATTGATTCCATCTCCAACAAAACAAACTTTCCGGCCTTCTTTTTGTAGCTGTTCTACAATTTTAGCTTTTTCTTGAGGCAAAACATTGAAAAAACACTCTTTTATCCCTAATAGCTTCGCCAAATATTCGGTAGGTTGTTGATGATCTCCTGAAACAATAGCAATATGTTTTATGCCAGAACTTTGTAAATGATGCACAATGTCCTTTACCCCAGCACGAATCTTAGTTTTAATCTCAATCAGCCCAAGAATTTGATGTTCCAAAGCCACCATAATAGCTGAATGTCCCTTCTGATGGATTTGCATCATTTCATCTTGTATTTGGCTTGAAATAGAAATACCTTGCATTTCCATAAAACGGGAACTGCCCACCAAAATCACCTTATTTTCTATAGATACTTTGAGACCATGCCCCAGTTCGTATTGAGAATCATCTATCCTAGGTAGAGTTATCTGCAATTCTTGTGCTTTGATGAGAATAGCTTTAGAAATTGGATGGGCGACCTTCTGTTCAGCTGCTGCTGCATAACGCAAAATATCCTTTTTACTATATCCATTGTAAAAAGTGGTAATTTCTCCAATTTCAGGTTGTTCTTCTGTTAACGTACCGGTTTTATCAAATAGGATAGTATCTACTTTCTTCAATTCTTCCAGTGAACGTCCATCTTTGACCAAAATACCGCTTTGAAATGCCATGTTAAGATGATTAAGTGCTTCAAGAGAAGTAAATAGTCTAAGACGATTACCGGGACTACAACTAATGATAGCCGTTGCAGAAGAAAGTCCTACAAAAGGCAATACCGCTCCGCCTATATATAACAAAGGAACTGCTGCACCATCCGCCCATTCATCTCCTTTTAAACGAAGTTGGGTTTTAAAATCAGAGGTTTGCTCCAACATTTTTCCAAGTTTAGCAGCCGTCGTATCATCTCCAGTACTTTTGACTTGCACTTGAATACGACCACTTATCACTATAGTACCAGCAAAAACGGGGCTACCAGGCTCTTTTTCAGCGGGTGCTGATTCTCCAGTTAAGGCATGTTGGTCAACCATAGCAGCACCATTAACAACCGTACCATCAATAGCTATCACCTCGCCGGTACTGGTGATCACAATATCTTCTTTACAAACCGCTTTCAATGGAATTTCATATTCTACACCTTCTCGTAAAACCCATACCTTTTCTGGCGGTTGTCCCCAAACTTCGGTTAGCATTTTTTTAGAATGATCCCGAGTTTTGGCGACTAATTTACTACTAATAATATAAAAGCAAGAATCTATCGCAGCAAAAAAATAATAACCTTTAAAAACACAGACTAAAGTGACTAACGCTTTAAGTATATTATTTCCAATTTTCTTATTTCTAATAGACTCCTCAACTTTAATGAAATTAGGAATAGAACTATATCCCAATAGGGAACAACAAGATAAGATGATAAATGAAGAGCGACTGGTAAATAAAGATAATACGAGTGAAACGCCACCAGCTTTCAAATAGTGATTCGCTTGTTTTTCATCTTCACTGATTTCTTGTTCTTTTTGATAAACAACAACACTAGAAGTAGAATTTGTCAATTTTTCTACATTTTTTTGTTTTATTTTCTTTTTTGCTTTAGAACGAGATTCTTTAAAAATTCTTGCTCCAACATAGGTTGCAAGCATGACTCCAAGACCGGATAATAACATATAAGCTTCCTAAACTATCGTGATTTCATTAGTCTCAAATAAGATTATCCCCCCGTCTAATCGCAAATAGAATTTGGGAACGAGAGAAACGAGAAATTCTGTTTCAGCTTGAAATCGCAGAATGAACTCGTATAGGATGTCGTAGGATCTATCTTATAAAAGCCCCAAGGCGCAAGCCAAGGGGCTTTTTTTTTCTGGTTCTTATGGCGTCCAAAAAAATATAGATTTGTAATTGGGCAAAGGCAAACCATGAGCTGCTCCTAGATCAAGCGATAAAAAAACGGTCCGAACCATTAGACTTGTCCCGAAATAATAGCTTATAAAATATTGATTAACAACGTATTTTTAAATTCCATAATCCGGCAACTTGAAAAATAACCTCATCAACCCAATTTTTAGTCATGTTGTTACGAAATTTTGCGGATAAAATCTGGAAAGCTTTCATCCCTCCTATTGCATGTTCAACAACAACTCGTTTTGAAGCCATTTTTTTGTTTTGAGCTTTTTGTTTTCGAGTTAAAGAGGGATTTGGGTTTTCCTTTGATTTTCTGGGTTTTTTGTTAGGAATAGAAA
>Ga0233403_10000974_pt1 | contig 13568 bp, 7 predicted proteins | sample Na_oxic_1_MG_FD_179866 | JGI IMG/M metagenome (GOLD analysis project Ga0233403, IMG submission 179866) | Seawater microbial communities from Saanich Inlet, British Columbia, Canada - Na_oxic_1_MG | ecosystem: Environmental > Aquatic > Marine > Inlet | place: Canada: British Columbia | collected...
TGACGCTCAAGATACTTGATCCCGCTTGTGGTTCAGGCGCGTTTTTAAATCAAGCCCTAAATTTCTTAATCGCAGAGCATCAAGAAATAGACAACATCATTGCTGATCTGACTCATGCCATGCCCAAGTTTTATGATACCGATAAAATGATATTGGAAAAAAACATTTATGGCGTGGATATTAATGAGGAAAGCGTTGAAATTGCTCAACTTTCGTTATGGCTACGCACGGCAAAAAAAGGCAGAAAACTTTCTAATTTAAGCCGAAATATTAAATGCGGAAATTCGTTGATTGATGATCCGGCTATCGCTGGGGATAAGGCTTTTGATTGGAATAAAGAATTTCCTAAAATCATGCAACAAGGCGGGTTTGATATCGTAATTGGGAATCCGCCTTATTTTAATATTCAAACATTGGGTGCGAAATCACCAATCGCACAAGCAATTCAAAATTCCTATCCTAAAATTTGGCAAGACAAAAGTGATATTATTTTTTATTTTATTGCAAAATCAATAGAACTTACAAAAAATAAAGTAGGTTTTATTGTGTCAAATGCATTTTTGTTTTCAAATAAAGCTAAAAAACTTAGGAATTATATTTTAGAAAATGCTTCAATTGAAAAAATCACCAATTTTGAACAGTTTATGGTATTTAAAGATGCTTCTATCACAACATCTATTATAGAATTAGGCAAAAGTCATTTAAATACATTGGCTTATTCTTTCAAGGAAAAAAACTATACAGAAGAAAATATCTCTAAAATTATCAATAATGTAAATAACTATTTTGAGGTTAAATTGCAAAAAGATAGTGTATTTGCTTTAGTTGATAAAAAAATTGCTAGGTTAAATGATAAAATCGATGCCAATTATCCAAAATTAAGTCAAATTTGGGCAATAGGTAAAGGTATGGAAACAGCAGCCGATCAAATTTTTTCCTTTAAAAAATTTCCAAGTCAATTTCCAAAAGAGTTTATCAAAAACAGAGTAACTGGCAAAAATATAGAAAGATATTTTATAAATAAAACAAGTGATTATCTACTTTATTTTGAAGATATAGAAAATTTTGAAAATTTACCATTGTCTATTCAAAAACATTTGTTAGAAAACAGAAAATTTTTGGAAAACAGAGCGACAGTAAAAAATGAAGGTCGAATTTGGTGGAGATATAGTCGACCTATGCACAAAGATTATTATCATTTAGATAAAATTTTTTGCAGTAGAAGAGCTTTTAATAATACATTTGTTATAGATTGTAATAATGAGTATTTGGGCTTTTCTAATATGACAGTCATTTTTGATACCAATGAAAATTTTGCCATAAAGTATCTATTGGCATTGTTAAACTCAGCAACTTTAAATTTTAGATACAAAAGTATAGGTAAACAAACCGGTGGAGGCAGTTTTGAATATTTTCCAAATGGTGTCGGAAAATTACCAATTCCAAAAATATCAAAAGAACAACAACAACCATTTATTGATTTGGTAGATAATATTTTAGCAACGAAACGGCAAGTAAAAGACTATCAATCTTTGTTAAATGACGCGGTGAAAAATGATAACTTTGAGAGAGAAATTAAGCTTAAACAAGCTATTGATAGTTTTGAAAGCAAAGTTATTCAAACCGATAAAGAAATAGATCAAATGGTTTATGCGCTTTATGGATTAACAGATGCGGAGATTGGGATTGTTGAGGGGAGTGTATGATAGATTTTATGTTAAAATACATTTTTTATTGACTACCTTGTCCCTTAACTCTCTCATTTAGGATATTAACTATGGCAAATTCTGAAAAATTAACCTCCATTACCTTTTTTATCTCTTCTACTTTTGAAGATTTGAAAGAGTATAGAAATGCTGTCATTGGCAAAATTGAACAAAGTGCGGGTATTATAAATGCACAAGAATTTTTTGGTTCAAGATCGAAGTCTCCATTAGAAACTTGTATGGAGGAACTTGACAAATCTGATGTTGTGATTTTGATAGTCGCACATAGATATGGTTCTATTGATAATGATACCAAAAAATCGTTTACTGAACTTGAATATGACCAGGCTAGAGAAAAAGGCAAAATTATCCTTGCTTATTTAATTGATGAGACACATCCCTGGAATCCTACTTTAATTGACAGTAGCAGCAAAAAGGTAGAAAAATTCAAACAAATCATACGTCGTGATTTAACCATAAACTCTTTTACGACTCCACAAGATTTAGCTGAAAAAGTATTTCAGGATTTATTAAGAGAATTACCCAAAAATGGTTTTAATATTGGTGAACATAACTTAAATCGCCCAATTAACCAGCTTAAATTGTTAAAACAAATATGTGAAATGCCTAGATTAATGGGTGGAAGGGAAATCGTTTTAACTGTTCAAATGGATAAAAAATGGAAGGGTATAAAAGAAGAACATATATGTGATGCCCTTGATTTAACTCATGGTTCTTCTATCTGTCGAAAATTTAAGTCCATCAATAAAGACGAAAATGACATATTAATCGGAATCAGATTTGATAGTTTGTATGCAGAACATGAATTAGCGATTGAATTATGTGAAATACCTCCAAATCAAGAGGTAAAAATTAGAATGAGAATGAAGTATGGTACTTACCAAAAACCCATTCATTCACAAGAAGCAGTCGAATATCCAAGCCTTATAAATTATTTTCAAGAACTTCGAATTATTAATAAAAGCGAACATGAGTATAGAAACTATTTTGGTTTCATTTTTTGTGGTGTAGAATCATAAACATTTTTATTGTTCCCAACATTCTCGTTGGGAATACCTACTATAAGGTTCCTGCCTCATTCCATATTTTTTTCAGGTGTAACGCCGGCACATCACAATAATACGCATTCCAATCTGGAACATAAAAACGAGAAAACTTCCCCAACAATTTTAGAATCGTCGGGTGAGTAGAGCGACAGCAAAACCCACCATTTGAAGCGAGCGTCGGTGCGTCCCACGCACCATTAATTGCCTTTTGGGAACGATAAAAAACAACCGGTTTGGTGGGCAACAAAAAGACGTTGCCCACCCTACTACTACTGAATAGATTTTCCATTAGGAACTAGCCAAAGCCGTTTAGGTTCTTTGGTCTTTGCATATAATTGTTAAACAGACAAAAAGAAATTAACACCATGCCAATCTTCCAAAAATCCGTCATCCAAAAACATTTAGCCCATCTTGAGCAAAGTCAGCTTGATGCCGCCTTCAACCGATTTAAACAGAATTATAGCGTCGATAAAATTCAACAAATCAAATCGCTTAAAGAAGAAGAATATCAAGACGGCTTTTTGCGCGATATTTTTGTCAATGTGTTTGGCTATACTTTAAAACCGGCGGCTCATTTTAATTTGGTCAGAGAATTTAAGAATCAAACCGATGGCAAAAAAGCCGATGGTGCGATTCTGAAAGAGGGCAACGCTGTCGCCGTCATCGAATTAAAATCGACTAAAACCAAAGATTTAACCCGTATTACCCAACAAGCCTTTAATTACAAAAATAATCAGCCGCACTGTCAATATGTCATCACCTCCAATTTTCAAAAACTGCGATTTTATATTGACTACGCCAATGAATACGAGGAATTTGACCTTTTCTATTTAGATAAAAAAGCGTTTGCGTTGCTCTATCTGATTTTAAATAAAGATAACTTGCTTAATGGTTTACCTTCACAGTTAAAGAACGAAACGAAGTGCCATGAAGAAAATATCTCGGCGCAATTTTATAAAGACTATTCTAAGTTCAAACAAGATATTTTTGCTAATTTGATCCAAAACAATCCGCAGTTTGATCAATTATTGCTGTTTAAAAAATCGCAGAAATTTTTGGATCGCTTGCTGTTTGTGCTGTTTGCCGAAGATACCGGTTTGGTGTCGCCTAATTCGATAGCCACCGAAGTTGAAAAGTGGCAAAAGTTAACGGAGCTTGATGCTTATGATTTTTTATATATTCGCCTAAAAAAGTTTTTCAATCATCTCAATAAAGGACATCAAGATATTCCAGCCTACAATGGTGGTTTATTTGCAGCGGATAAGATTCTGGACAAGTTAGTCATTGATGATGACATCTTGAAAAATCATCTGCTCAAATTAGCCGCTTATGATTTTAAGTCCGAATTGGATGTCAATATCTTAGGGCATATTTTTGAACATTCTCTGAAAGAATTGGAGGAAATGTCCGCCAAAATTGCGGGAAATACAGCGGATGCCAAAGCGAAAACCAAACGAAAAAAGGATGGTATTTTTTATACGCCAAAATACATTACCCAATATATTGTCGAAAATACACTGGGAACGCTTTGTGCTGAAAAACGCCAACAACTGAATCTCGTTGATATTGAGTTTGATGAATCGTATAGGAAAAAAGATGATTCGCTTTCAGTCAAAGGCAAGAAGTTGTTTAAAGCATTAGAAGCTTATAAGAATTGGATGTTGACGCTCAAAATACTTGATCCGGCTTGTGGTTCTGGCGCTTTTTTGAATCAAGCGTTGAATTTCTTAATCGCGGAACATCAGGAAATTGATAATCTCATTGCCGATCTGACTAATGCCATGGCCAAGTTTTATGATACGGATAAGATGATATTGGAAAAGAATATTTATGGCGTGGATATTAATGAGGAAAGCGTTGAAATTGCCCAACTGTCGTTATGGTTGCGTACTGCTAAGAAAGGAAGGAAGCTTTCTAATTTAAGCCGTAATATTAAATGTGGCAATTCTCTGATAGATGATCCGGCTGTGGCTGGCGAGAAAGCTTTTGATTGGGAGAAGGAATTTCCTAAGATTATGCAAAAAGGTGGGTTTGATGTGGTGATTGGGAATCCGCCTTATGGGGTTGTTTTCAACAATGCCGAAAAACAATATTTAAAGCAATTTGATAAATTAGTACCAGATTATGAAATTTATATTTATTTTATTTCTTTAGGTATTAATAAGTTACTTAAGCTGTCCGGTTATTTATTTTATATTATTCCCAACACGTTTTTATCTATTTTGTATGGACAAAAATATCGGGAATTTCTCACCAAAAATTATCAAATCCCTTATATAGCAGATTTGTCTGAAAATGATGTATTTGAAGATGCCCAAGTAAGGAATTGCATATTTGGTTTGCGGAAAAATAATACCGCAGAAAAATATACCCAATTCTTTCGGATAGATCCGATAAATAAAACTTTTTGGCTAAATAAAGTTTTAAATCAAGATGTTCTGTCTGGAAATACGGAAAACTGGCTAAACCTATCTTTTAATAGTTCAGTTTCTCGTTTAATTACAAAACTGAATAAAAATCATAAATTAGACGATTTTTTTGAAGTTTCTCAAGGTCTTATACCCTATGATAAATATAGAGGGCATAGCCAAGAAACCATTGAAGGTAGAGTATTTCATGCGGATTATCAAAAAGATGAAAGTTATAAAAAGGAATTAAAAGGCGGAGATATTTCCCGGTATCAATGTAGCTGGAATGGTAATTTGTGGATAAGCTATGGTGAATGGATTGCCGCACCTAGAGACCCTAAGTTTTTTGTGGATAAAAGGGTGTTAATTCGAGAAATCACCGGTTGCTACTTATTTTGTACTTATACGGAGGAAGAATATTATAATACGCCTTCAATTATTAATATTATTCAAAAGAAAAAATATTTATATTTAAAATATTTGTTGGCCATTCTAAATTCAAAAATGATGGGATGGTATCATAATTGTACTTCTCCAAAAGCCAAAAAAGGGTTGTTTCCGAAAATATTAGTCAATGATGTTAGAAATTTACCATTTAAAAATATTTCTAAAAAAGCTCAACAACCTTTCATTAAAAAAGCCGACCAAATGTTAGCCTTAAACAAAGAGCTACAAGAAAAGAAAACCAAATTTCTCAACCGCATAACCAGCAATTTAGCCATCACCAAAATCTCTAAAAAGTTAGAGAATTTCTACCATTTTGATTTCAAAACCTTTATCGCCGAACTCAACAAACAAAAAGTAACCCTAACCCTCATACAGCAAGATGAATGGGAACAATACTTTGCTACCTACCAAACCGACATTAACCAACTCCAAGCTCAAATTGATAAAACCGATAAAGAAATAGATCAGATGGTTTATAAACTTTATGGATTAACAGAGGCGGATATTGGGATTGTGGACGAAAATGTGTGATATTTTTTTCCAGAAAAAGAGCTGACCGCATTAAAAATCAATAAATTAATATATCACCCAAAAATGACAATTAAAAAGGGATTATTTAATTTAACAGATTGAATTTATTAATAATTTTTAATTATGGTCGGTTGAGTTTTATTCGCCATAAGGTCATCGTTAACCAGCATTAAGTAATTGATTAATAAAATAAAAAACCAGCCATTTTTAGCTTTCAGTTAATTTCTCAAATTACCAATTATATATACAAACAACTCCGATGAATTTAATCAATAACAAATCAACACGTTGGTTAGCTCCCGCCAAACTGAATTTATTTTTGCATATCACATCCCGACGGACAGATGGCTATCATAATTTACAAACTATTTTTCAATTTATTGACTATTGCGACGTTTTATATTTTAAGACGCGCACCGATGGACAATTATCATGTCAATCTACCGAAAAAAGTTTACGCCCAGAACAAGATTTAGTCTGGCAAGCAGCACGTTTACTTCAAACCAACAGTGGGACATCGTTGGGGGCTGATATTCGAGTCGAAAAAAAAATCCCAATGGGTGGTGGCTTAGGCGGCGGTAGCTCCGATGCCGCTACAACGTTGTTGGCTTTAAATCAGCTCTGGCAATTAGAATGGCCCCAAACCAAATTGGCTGAGATCGGCCTCTCACTGGGAGCCGATGTACCGGTCTTTGTACATGGACAGGCGGCTTATGCTGAAGGAGTTGGCGAATCCTTGATACCAATAGAAGAATTGAAAGAACCTTGGTATCTTGTCATTCACCCTGACTGCCATGTTTCAACCGCCGAAATTTTTTCGGCCCCTGACTTGACACGCGATCAAATTCCAGTCACAATACGCGCTTTTTTTGCGGGTCACTGCCAAAATATTTGTGAACCGGTGGTGCGTAGTCGTTATCCACAAATCGGGCAAGCTCTTGATTGGCTGAATCAATTTAGGCCAGCACGACTGACTGGAACCGGCGCCTGTTTGTTTGCCGCGTTTGAGAGTGAAGCGGCGGCGAATGCGGTACTCGCACAATTACCAAGTCAGTGGCATGGTTTTGTGGCACTTGGTAAAAATATTTCTCCGGCCCTATTCACAAACAATTAAATAATTGTTATAATGCGCTCCGCTTATCAAAGCAACTTACTTGGAATTTTTAGCAATCAATGAAAGTTTTTTGATTAAAAGTTGTTAAATCAGTTATCTAAAAAAAACCGTTGTCGTACACGAACTTTGTTCTTCGATTAAAATCAATCGGATTTTTAATAAAAATTTTTTTCAACCGGTTTTTTTAGGTGGAAATTTGTTACTCCTACTTTCTATCATTTCTGATAGGGGACTGAAATTTCAACCGGGGGTAACGTTTTTTCCTCTGAATAAAGATATTTTTTAATTTTTTTTAAAAAACCTTCACAAATTGTTAAAAAATTGTTAGAATAGTCATTCTTATTTCAAATCAACTATTGGGGTGTAGCCAAGTGGTAAGGCAACGGGTTTTGATCCCGTGATTCCCAGGTTCGAATCCTGGTACCCCAGCCATTTTTCTTTCCTTCATTCAAATCAAACCCGTGGGAGTTTCGGTGTGTCTAGCCGAATGATGGTATTTACCGGTAATGCTAATCCCGCCTTGGCAAAAGCCGTGGCTGGGCATCTCAATTTACCCATAGGCAAAGCTGCTGTTGGTCGTTTTAGTGATGACGAAATTATGGTAGAAATCCACGAAAATGTTCGTGGTAAAGATGTCTTTATTATTCAACCAACCTGTCGGCCTACCAATGATCATTTGATGGAATTACTCGTCTTAGTAGATGCGGTACGACGCGCCTCAGCGGGTCGAGTCACCACAGTCATTCCTTATTTTGGTTATTCCCGCCAAGATCGCCGCCCTCGCTCTGCCCGTGTTCCTATCACTGCCAAAGTAGTTGCCAATATGTTCAGTAGTGTTGGCACTGATCGTGTACTCACGGTGGATTTACATGCCGATCAAATTCAAGGTTTTTTTGATTTACCCGTTGATAATGTTTACTCATCACCCATTTTATTGGGCGATATTTGGCGACTGGAAGATCCAAAATTAATGGTCGTTTCGCCTGATGTTGGCGGCGTAGTTCGTGCCAGAGCATTGGCTAAGCAATTGGACGATGCCGATTTAGCCATCATTGATAAACGTCGTCCTCGTGCCAATGTATCTGAAGTGATGAACATTATTGGTGATGTTAAAAACCGTACTTGTGTTATCATCGACGATTTGGTTGATACGGCAGGGACTTTATGTAAAGCAGCCAGTGCCCTTAAAGAACATGGTGCTGCCAGAGTTGCGGCTTATTGCACTCATCCGGTCTTGTCTGGCAATGCGGTCAAAAATATTGAAGCCTCACTACTGGACGAATTAGTGGTGACTGATACTATTCCGTTAAATGAAGCCGCTTCTGCGTGTTCACGTATTCGACAACTTTCAATTGCTGAGATGTTAGCAGAAACGATGCGCCGCATCAGTGAAGAAGAATCCGTCAGTTCCTTATTTATAGATTAGTTGGACTGAAACTACTTGTTGAAATCACTGAAAAAGCAACATTTGGATAAATCCTATTTTTTGAAAACAATCGGATTTAATTGAAAAAATTATTTTGTAAAAATAATCCCCCTAATAATATTATCAAAGGGAACGGGGGATCGGACAAATGTTTTGGTACTTATTGTTTTTCTTAAAAGGCAGCCTAGCCTCCGCCCGTATTTTTGGAATGAATTGTTCTCTTTGAAACCCAGTTTTTTTAAAACTGGGTTTTTTTATTGAAATCACTAATAACCGGCAGCTATAGAGGTTGCCAAAAAAGAATTTCAGACAAACGATAGAGTTCCTAAAATAGTCAAATTTTCTAAAACATTTTTTGATTATAAATCAATAATCCATTGAATTTTAAATGAATTTAATTTGTCAAGGTATAATTCCTATCCCATACCCCCCTCATATTGACCATTTTTTTAACTTTTTTTGTTGAACCTAAAAATGGCCATTGACTTCGCATTAATCTTATTAATAGCCATTGTTTAAGAGGGTTTTGATTTCACCTTATGATGATTGAAACTTCAACGAAAATATTTTAAATTCTAAAAAATCAAATATTTAAATTGATTCGTGAACCTTTTAATTGCTATTTTTAAGTTGAATAAAAACGTTCACTTCAAATTAAATAAAGGCAACTTTTTGATAAATACTTGTTGATAAATTTTTGTTGAATTGATATCACAGCCGTTTGCAAAATTCTTTTTCAGGCTAAAGTTTTTTTCCAAAAAACTTTAGCCTGAAAGCAGAAACCATAAAACAATAACTTACAAATCAATAATCCACATAAGTGATTGATTTTTAATGATCTAAAGTTTTTGTCGGTAAAAACTTTAGCCTGAAATAGAGTTTTGCAAGCCCCTAAGTGTTACCTCCAAAAGTTTTTTTTAAAAAGGTTGTTCTATTGGAAAAATGTGTATAATATTTGCTACTAACTGATTAAAAAATATATCAATATTTAACAAATACTCGGTTCAGCCAACATGGTGGTGCTGCTAAGCTGAAAGATTGTGGCATTTTTTAACTGACTAGCGCTTAGCAATCCCACCCTACAAAGACAGAGCGAAAAAAAGTACCAAGTGGCGGCGGCTATCGAGCCAATATCTTTAGCCTTTGAAAGATTCACCCACACTTATTGAATGCATTTGTTAACATCAATCAGATAATCAATCGTATGGAAGTATTTGAAGTTCAAGCTCAACCACGAACCGAATTTGGTAAAAGCCCAATCCGTCGCTTACGTCGTGCTGGATTGGTACCTGCCATTATGTATGGTGCTGGCAAAGAACCGGTACCGTTAACCCTCTCCCATAACGAATTGCTTAAACGTTTGGAGTATGAAGGGTTTTATTCGCGGATATTGACGATCAATATTGAGGGGCAACCACCAGAAAAAGCGGTACTCAAAGATATACAACATCATCCTTATCGCCCTGCCGTCATGCATTTGGATTTTCAGCGCATCAGTGAAACTGAAAAACTACAAAGGCAGGTACCTTTACATTTTGTTAATGAAGAAAAATGTATAGGAGTCAAACTAAGCGGTGGTAGCATATCGCATCATTTGACGGAAATTCAAATAGTTTGTTTGCCTAAGGACTTGCCAGAATTTATTGAAGTTGATTTGACCGATCTCAAACTCAATGAAATTGTACACGTATCCAATTTAGTTCTTCCTGAGGGAGTAGAATTAGCGGCTACGAAACAGAAGGATGGTGTTCATAATTTGCCCCTCGTTTCGGTTCACTTAGCACGCGGTGGAGACAAAGAAGAAGCTGAACAAGAAAGTGGTGAACAAGCTCAAGCGAAATCTAGCGAAATCGAAAAAGAAAAACAATAACAATTAACTGTATTTTAGTACCGGGTCAATATTCTGTTGGCCGGTTGTTGCTGTCTAAAGCTGGCCGATTTGGTTGGAATCCAAAGCGTGCTAAAGCTTTGGACACTCCCATCCGCCCGACAAAATCCAAATTGACGGCGTACTAGATTGTTGAAAGAATAGTTTTTTGGGTAGTGTCCCAAAAGGCAGTGACAAACATATCAAGAGTATTGTGTAATGTTGCCAAAAAAATGACTCATCACTATTGGTGGGGCACTACCATTTTTTGAATGAATTATTTATAATTTGATGATGTTTCCTTCATCCTTTTGGAACAAAGGAATAAACAACCGGTTATAGCAGCTAAGAAATCCGAGTCAAGTTCAAAAAATCGGATTTATCAATGAATGATATGGATATTTCCGCCTTCCAGCACTTGGTTCATTTACAAACTCAATTTTTCCGAAACCTTTCAAATATAAAATGTCAAAAGACATTTTTCTGAATACCAAGCTCACCTTATGCAAATCCCAATGGCATAAAACAAGAAGGACAAGCAATCAACGTGTCTATAGCACTTATAGTGGGGCTGGGAAATCCTGGCTCCCGTTATGCAGCTACTCGTCACAATCTTGGCTTTTGGTTAGTAGACCAAATAGCAGCCAGCACTTCTTCCATTCCAGAATCGTTTCGCGCTGAGGCAAAATTTCATGGTGAAATCAGTCGTGTTGAAATTTCCTCTGGGAGTCTTTGCTGGTTACTAAAACCCAACACCTTCATGAATAAAAGTGGGCAAGCCGTTGCCGCACTGGCAAATTATTACAAAATTCCCACCGAACAAATTCTAGTGATTCATGATGATCTTGATTTTCCGCCCGGAACAGTTCGCATCAAAAAAGGGGGAAGCGATTGTAAGCATAATGGCTTAAAAGACATTATTTCTCATCTGGGTAGCAACCAATTTATGCGGCTGCGCTTTGGCATCGGCCATCCTGGACATAGAGATGATGTCATAGGTTATGTACTCAATGCTCCCACTCGCGACGAGCAAATTGAAATTGAGGTTGCCATGACGACCACTTTGGAGGTGATGCCATTGATAGTGGCAGGAGAAGTCAATAAAGCAATGCAAAAATTACATACTCTTACTTAAAAATACTTTTTGCCATCACAAAATACCTAAAATCAAAAGGTGCAGTTTTACAACCAGTTATGTCTGAAAAAGTTAAACAATGAGGGACTTGCAAAACTCATGTTCGATCGGCGAACAAGATTAAACGGATTTAAGGATTAACCGGATAGGGATTTGCAAAACTCCGACGCTCATTAAAAATCAGTAACTTACATTATTTCTTTAGGAAATATTTTTAAATATTAATCCGGTTAATCCTTAAATCCGTGTAATCATGTTCGCCTTTCAGGAGTTTTGCAAGAGGCTCAATATCAATAAATTACGTTCACCACAGAGACTCAGTACCCATTCAGTAACTTATTGATTTTAAAAGCGATTGAATAAACTGCACCCAAATAAAATATCAAATTTCAAATCACAAACAAAATTATGGGATTTAAATGCGGAATTGTGGGGTTACCCAACGTAGGTAAATCGACTTTATTTAATGCCCTCACCAGTGCTGAAATATCGGCCGAAAATTATCCTTTTTGTACTATTGACCCTAATGTTGGCGTAGTTCCAATGCCAGATGCTCGTTTAGACACATTAGCCGAACTCGTTAAACCGCAAAAAATCATTCCAACCACGATGGAATTTGTTGATATTGCTGGTTTAGTCGCAGGTGCCTCCAAGGGCGAAGGGTTGGGCAATAAATTTCTGGCTAATATCCGTGAAACACAAGCCATTGCTCATGTGGTGCGCTGCTTTGAAAATGACGACATAACACACGTTGCCGGAAAAATAAATCCGCAATCTGATATTGAAATCATTAACACTGAATTAGCACTGGCAGACTTGGACACTGTCGATAAGGCTCTACAACGGATCACTAAAAACGTCAGAAGCGGTAAAAAAGAAGCCTTAGTCGAAAAACAATTGTTTGAAAAAGTCCACGCTCATATTGACACCGGGCAACCCGTCCGCGCCCTAGCACTTAGCGAGGAAGAACAACTGTCACTGCGCGACTTACATTTACTCACTGCTAAGCCGACGCTTTATATCGCCAATGTAGCCGAAGACGGCTTTGAAAATAATCCTTATCTTGACACAGTGCGTGAACTGGCAGCGTGCGAAGGCGCGGAAATCGTATCCGTGTGTGCCGCGACGGAGGCCGAATTGGTTGGTTTAGAATTTGAAGAAAAACAAGAATTTCTCAGAGAAATGGGCCTCACCGAGCCAGGCTTAAATCGAGTGATTCATGCCGGCTATCGCCTATTAGGTTTGCAAACCTTTTTTACGGCTGGGCCTAAGGAAGTGAGAGCTTGGACAATGCGCTTCGGAGCGACGGCCCCAAAAGCGGCCGCTGTGATTCACACTGATTTTGAAAAAGGCTTTATTAGAGCCGAAGTAGTCTCTTATGAAGACTTTGTTGCTTATAACGGCGAACAAGGAGCTAAAGAATCCGGAAAATGGCGTTTAGAAGGTAAAGACTATGTTGTGCAAGATGGCGATGTCATGCATTTTCGGTTTAATGTTTAAGAGGTGCGTGCGATAGATAGAGAGATAAATTAATCAATCCTATTTGATAAGAAATCCGAGTCAAGCGCATTTCGATTTTCCCGCTACAAATAGAAAGGCGAACAAGATTTCACGGATTTAAGGATTATCAGGATTAATATTTGACCTGATTGTAACGGATTTTGGGGTGACTAATAATTTTAAAGAGTAACTCACGTAACTCTTCCTATTTTGAGTGTTTTTTTGTGGCTGACTCAACCTAAAAATACCTTAACTTATCAAGATGCTGTATAGACTCAAACAGTTCCCCCCCCAAATCCGTTATAATCAGTATTTGACATACACTTTTAAATGCGCCCAATAGGCACTTATATAACTAAAATCAAAA
>Ga0233403_10000975_pt1 | contig 13549 bp, 6 predicted proteins | sample Na_oxic_1_MG_FD_179866 | JGI IMG/M metagenome (GOLD analysis project Ga0233403, IMG submission 179866) | Seawater microbial communities from Saanich Inlet, British Columbia, Canada - Na_oxic_1_MG | ecosystem: Environmental > Aquatic > Marine > Inlet | place: Canada: British Columbia | collected...
TCACACCGTTGCCAGAAGATTTGACATTATCAGCTCAACCCGGCGACATTTCTTTACGAACATCAATAATGACAACGGTAGGTGGTGGCGATACTTCTGGCATTTTTATTCGTGCTGGGCATTTTTTATTAGATGCTGCGACAGTGAGTTCTACTACCAAGGGAATTACCAATGGTGGCAATATCAATGTGCAAGCTGAGACGTTGACAGCGACGCAAGGTGGGGGATTTACAAGTAATACTCAGAGTAATTCATCAGGTGGCCAGATAAAGATTAAAGTGGCTGGATTGACTGAGTTTTCTGGTTGGAAAACTCTGTCTAATAATGTTTATAATAGCAGGATAAGTGCTTCAAGTAGTAAGGGTAATGGTAATGCAGGTACGATTGACTTAGAAACAGGTGCATTAGCATTAAAAGATGGGGCGAGTATCAATGCAACCACCTCTGGACAAGGACAAGGTGGTCATATTAACATTCGAGCCGCGGATTCTATCAATCTTTCCGGTTTTGGTAGTCAGGGACAGGGGAGTTCCATTGATGCGAATACGAGGGGAACAATGGAAAATGCTGGAAACGGTGGTGTGATTAACTTGGAAGCCAGACAAATATTCCTTGATGGTGCACAGATAGGGTCAATCACTGTTGGTACAGGGAAAGGAGGACAAATAAATATTAAGGCAGAAGATAGTGTGTTTTTATCAGGTGAAGACGGTCGAGAGGCTTCCAGCGTCATTTCGACAACAAGTAGATATTCTGGGGATGGGGGAAAAATTAATTTAGAAGCAAAACAATTAAATCTCTTTGATGGGGCCAGTATCATAGCGAGTACCGAGGGGACAGGCCAAGGCGGCAATATCAAAATCCATGTGAGCGACTTAATTAAACTAAAAGGCTCAAACAGTGGGGGCTATGGGAGTAGTTCTATAGCAGCACAAACGTATGGAGAAATGCCAGATGCTGGCAATGGTGGCACAATTGAATTATCGGCGGGGCACTTGCAACTCTCAGATGGTACCTTAATAAGCACAAGCACCTTTGGTCCCGGACAGGGCGGTCAACTCAATATCAAAGTCACTAAAAATGCTTTTTTTTCTGGTCAAGATGAAGAGGGTTATAGTAGTGGCCTTTTTACAGATTCACAGGGGGTCGGTGAAGGCGGCATTCTGACATTGGTAGTGGGTGATTTGCACATAACAGATAACGCTGAAATAAATGCGGCAACTTATGGGCCTTCTAAAGGAGGCAGTGTGCGTGTTCGAGCCAATACCATCAAATTGACTGATGGTGGAAAAATCACTGCATTCAGTGAAGGGTTGGGCGATGCAGGGCAGATAGAACTGATTTTGACAGACAAGCTCATCATACGTAATGGTTTCATCGAAACGAAAGCCGAGAGCGCTGATGGCGGTGACTTGAGCATTACGACCCCAAGTTATGTTTATCTCATTGATGGTCAAATCACTACCAGTGTCAGTGAAGAGTTTGGAGGGGGTGGCAATATTAAGGCGAATCCAGAATTTATTGTGTTGGATAATGCCCAGATGTTTGCCAAAGCGAAAAAAGGCAAGGGTGGGAATATTAATGTGACAACCACCGGCATTTATAACTTTACCGGAGAAGCAATAGAAAAAATCATCAATGCCGCCTCAGAGTTTGGTGTTGATGGTGTAGTGGTTATTGATACCCCCGATAATGGTGCCGAAGAAGGTTTATTTGCATTACCAACCACCTTGTTCGATGCCAGTGCCCTTATGGATACGCCCTGTGGTCAGCGAGTGGCTGAAGAAAGCCCCAGTCGTTTTATACTCGTTCCAAGTGAAGGCGCAGCCAATGCCGTAGCGGATTTATTCGCCAGCGGTCCGTTATTATCACAGATAAAGGAGGTAAAGCAAGTCAACAATAGTGAAGGTACAGATCATCATTTTATGAAAGTGGCGTTATTGACGGGATGTCGGCCTGATTTCAAAGCGCGTGAAAATGATAATGATAGTGTTCCTCAGAAAAGTAGCGTCGTTCCTGAACATTTATTGTTTTGAGGAGAAGTGATGGAGTCCAAAGCTTTAGCTTTGGGTGAGTGGTATCAAACGCCTAAAGCTGAAGCTTTGGACTCCATTTTAGGAAAATGTCATTTAACTTATTTATAGGTAATATGAATGAAAATGTTAATAAGACTTTTAGGCTGTTGTATTTTTTCCATCGCCTATACAACCAGCGTGGTTGCGGCTGGCTCTCAATCTATTATACCAATACCAGACATATCAAACAAATTGAGAAGAGAAGCAGGACCAATTGTTGATAAAGTGGATGGTGAGGAGTCTTCTAGTGGAAGTCGTGGTCGATTTGCCTTTAAAAAGGGTAAAGCCGGATTTGCCGCCTTTAGCAATAGTCGAGGCCGGTTCGCCTTTAAAAAGGGTAAAGCCGGATTTGCCGCCTTTAGCAATAGTCGAGGCCGGTTCGCCTTTAAAAAGGGTAAAGCCGGATTTGCCGCCTTTAGCAATAGTCGGGGCCGGTTCGCCTTTAAAAAGGGTAAAGCCGGATTTGCGGCTTTTAGTAATAGTCGGGGCCGGTTCGCCTTTAAAAAGGGTAAAGCGGGATTTGCCGCCTTTAGCAATAGTCGAGGCCGGTTCGCCTTTAAAAAGGGTAAAGCGGGATTTGCTGCCTTTAGCAATAGTCGAGGTCGGTTCGCCTTTAAAAAGGGTAAATCTGGATTTGCCGCCTTTAGCAATAGTCGGGGTCGGTTCGCCTTTAAAAAGGGTAAATCTGGATTTGCCGCCTTTAGCAATAGTCGGGGTGCAAATCAGACTTTCAAAGATGGCGCAGATCAGACAGAGGCATCAATTGAAACACCCACAAAAATAAGGTTGCCACTTCTCATTGCGCCGTTGACACCACAGAGTGGTGCTGGTTTGAGCATGACCGATCAACCAAATCTTTATTGGTATATGTCCTATTGGTGGGCAGGTGATCTGGCGTTTACCTTAAACGAATTTGGTACGGATGAACCAATCATTGAAGATAGCATCAGGCGGAGTGACTGTAAGAAATACCCTGATGAAGGTAAAGATGAAGGTAAAGATGATTTGATCTGCCATTTACGATTGGCTGATTATGGTGTGTCTCTCGAACCTAATAAAGACTATGAATGGTTCGTTTTCATCGTCATGGACCCAGAACAACGCACCAGTGACTGGCTGTCGAGTGCTTTTGTTCGTTACACGAAGCCATCAGGGCAGCTAACTAACCGTTTGAACTCGACACCCCTAGAACAACGCTTTTCTATTTACAAAGAAAATAATTTCTGGTATGATGCCATCGACAATTTGGCTGTACGAATCGAACAGCAACCTAAGAGTAAGAGCGATTTGCGAAAAGAATTGAAGGGTTTGATTGAACAAGAAAAGATGCTTAATGTGGCAGAGTTTTTATTTGAAGGTTGCGAAGGCTGTTACCATGAGCTTGGTGTGGAATAATTTTCTTTATATTGCGACAGACCTGACAGGTTTTTGAAACCTGTCAGGTATAAAACTCAAAAAAAATGAAATAATAGGTTAACTTAACTTTATGAATAAAAAAATAATACCAGTCATTTTTTTGCTAACTGTTGGTATAATTCTCCCATTTGTGGGAGGCACTGTCTTTGCGGCAAATGGGTCGGGTACTTTTGTAGAACAGACGCACCAAGGCGATACTTTTTTTCAAAAAGGCCATTTCCAATCTGCGGTAAAATCTTGGGAAAACAGTTTAGTCGGGATAGATTGCAAACAAAATGCCGCCCAATGTATTGATGTGTTGACCCGATTGGCGGCGGCTTATCAGGCATTGGAAATGCATCGGCATATGCTTGCGGCACTTGAGCAAGCCTTATCTCTCGCTAGCGATGATATAGGGCGACGCGCCCTTGTCAATAGCCAATTGAGTGATGCGTTGTTGTCTCTGGGTACTTCAAAGATTAGCTTATCAAACCTATCACTGGGCGCGACAGGCCATAAAGAGGATACTCAGGGTTATGAAGGACAAACGACGGAACCAAAAAATTTGACCATGGCATGGTTATTAGCAGAAACCAGTGTGAGAGATGCGACACAAGCGAACAACCCCCATATTTTAGCAAGGGCATTAAACACTGAGGGCAATGTTTGGGTGGTGAGAGCACGGCAGTCAAAAACCTTAAAAGATTATGACTACAGCATAGAGGCAGCCACTGATGCCTATATAAAAAGTCAGCAATTTTCTGAAAAGGCGGGCGATATTGCCTTGGCTATTAAAGCATCACTCAATCTGTTAAATGTGCTCACTATGAATGGCGAGAGATTGCCACTTGACATATTGGATGGGCTACGGAAACAGATTGAAAGTTTACCGGATACCCATGATAAAGCACGTTACTTACTATCGCTGGGTATTTTTGCCCAGAATGTTTTGCAAGAAGATAAGTTTCTCAAACAAGAACAGCAAGTGACTAAAGGGATGTTGCAAGAACATGGCTGTCGGGTGACAAACTTGGATACAATGACGTTTTATCCCGTTGCGGAAGGTTTAGATTTATACACCTGTCAACCACCGAATGGACAAGAAATACCACAAAAATCCATTATTCTGTTGACAGAAAAAGAGCAGCAATCAGCCCAAACTTTGTTGAAAAAGAAAGGATTATCCACACCAAATCGACAAAGGGTACTTTCTCAAACCTACTTCGCCTTTCAAAATGCAGTGCGAGTGGCTAAGAATTTACAAGATGCGCAAACGCTGTCTATTGCTTATGGATATTTAGGCGGGTTATACGAAGAAGAACAACGTTATGATGACGCATTGAAGCTGACCAGACAAGCTATTTTTTTCGCGAACCAAAGCCGTCAGTCTTACTCAAGTCAACGCCACGTTGCCTCTGTTGGGCAGGCTCAAGTGCCTATGCTCAGCCATATTTCCCATCGCCTCTATCGTTGGTATTGGCAAAAAGGGCGAATATTAAAGGCGCAAGGTAAACGTGATCAAGCAATAGCGGCTTATGGTTTAGCTTCTGTCAATCTCAAACCGATTCAACAATTATTAGATACGGGTTATCGTCTTCCGCCCAATTTGTTTGAAAAAGTTGTTAAACCCGTTCAGTATGGACTGGCTGATCTGTTATTACAAAAAGCAGAGGATAATAGATCCGATGTTCAAGAGGAACAATCCCTTCTTCGATACGCGATAGATACCGTAGAAATGGTTAAAGTGGCTGAACTTCAAGACTATTTTGGGGATGAATGCGTAACAGCCTTACATGCTAAAACGGTTTCTCTTCTAGACTATCACAAAATGTCGCCCAAATTGCAACGGGAAATGCAGCAGACTGCCATACTCTATCCTGTTCCTTTGGATGACAGATTAGTTGTTCTTATCAGTGTGAAAGGTAAAATCTATCAAAAAAAGCTTAAAGTCACTGGCGACGAACTCAATGAAACGGCTTTGGAATTGCGGGTAAACCTGCAAACACGACCTCATAATCGCTTTCTTTTGCAAGCTCAAGAACTCTATCAGTGGTTAATAGAACCTTATGAAACGCTATTGGCTGATAACCAAGTGAATACTTTGGTCGTTGTACCCGATGGCAATTTACGCATGATTCCTTTTTCAACCTTGCACGATGGTAAGCATTTCTTAATTGAAAAGTATGCACTGTCCATTACCCCGGGCTTGACGTTGGTGAACCCCCAGCACGTTAATTGGAATGACAGCCAAATATTCTTGGTGGGTTTATCAGAAGGAGTGCAAGGTCATTCGGCGTTACCCAATGTGCCAAAAGAATTAGAGAATATACAAAAAATTGCAGGAAAGATTCCTAGTAAACGCATTTTAAACAAAGACTATTCGTTTAAAAATTTTCGGGCGCAAATCAGGCAACATGAATATTCCGTCATTCATCTAGCAACCCATGGTGAATTTGAAGGTGATCCCGCCCATACTTATTTACTCACTTACCACGAAAAAATGAGAATGAATGATCTGCAAAATGCGATAGGTTTGGGTCGTTTCCGTGATAAACAACTGGAATTGCTGACATTGAGTGCCTGCAAGACAGCCGTTGGCGATGATAAAGCCGCACTGGGGCTTGCTGGCGTTGCTGTGAAGGCGGGTGCGAGGAGTGCTATCGCTACATTATGGTATGTTGATGATGAAGCCACTTCAATTGCGATTAGTGAATTTTATCAACAACTTTTCTTAAATCCGGGTTTTTCTAAAGCGAAAGCATTACAAGAGACGCAGAAAAAATTGATCCAGATCAAGCGTTATTGGCATCCATCCTATTGGGGACCGTTTTTATTGATTGGAAATTGGTTATAAGATTAGCATAGGGGCAACCACAAGGGATTGCCCCTACATTTTCTGGTTCCCAAATTCTTTTTGGGAACCCATTCAGGGACGCTCTGCGTCCTATGACGACGCGGAGCGTCGTGGAAAGCATTCCCAAATTCCATTTGGGAACGATGATTTTTCTGGTTTCCTTGAATTTTGGCTCTCATCGTCATATATTATTTGTAATATATTGATTTTACAGTGATTTTTTAAATTTGTCGGGCTGATTGAATGAGTGAGCACTTCGATTTGTAGGAACCAGAAAAGTTTAATCATTATATTCTTGATGTTCAAGTTTTTTTCGCCTCACCCCATAACTACAAGGATTACTTATAATAAAGGATAAGAGATAAGCATAGGTGTTCGAGATTATTTTAAGCCATTGATTTTTCTAATGATGAATGATGAATGATGAATGATGAATAATGAATAGTAACCAGACATTGAACCGAAAAGTCATTACTATTGAACCGAAAAGTCATTCACCATTCTAACTAAATTGGAAAACTTAAAAATCCCGAACACCTATGAAGAGATAAGAGTGTTTTAAATTATCTGTTAATAACTCGTCTCACCTTCATTCATTTTTATTGAAGATGCTGAATCAATCTAATCCTTTATTATAAATAATCCTTGTCGTTATAAATGCTTTAAAAAACTTGAACACCGAGTATATTTCAACGCAAAAAGCAAAAGGCGGTTTGTAAAAATGCATAGTTGTATCAAATTGATACTCGTATCAACGGGGTGTTTTGTGCTGCTGATAAGCGGTTGCGAACAGCCTGATATAACGACGACACCTGATATTGACTCTGAGGTACCATCTGGTGTTCTGAAAATACCTTTGAATGGTGTAGTTACTACCATTGACCCCGGTTTGGTTTCTGATAATAACCAAACTGAACTTGTTGAGCAGCTTTTTCTAGGATTAACGGATTTTGATCAAGATTCTAAAACAATCATAGGAGAGCTTGCTACTGATTGGCAAGTCAGCGAAAACGGTACTGTTTATAGCTTCAATCTCCGTCGTGACGTAAAATGGACGGATGGCGTACCTGTGACAGCCCATGATATTGTTTGGGCCATTCGTCGTAATTTTCTTCTTGAAGGCAACTCTCCTCCGTATGCTGTTATTAAAAATGCTCAAGCGATAGAAAAGAGAATGTTCCAAATCACAAAAAATATTGAACGTTTAGTTTATCAAACGGGAACTGTTCATCTTGAAGAATTTGGTGCTTTCTCATTAGGTGTCCGTGCGATTGATCATAATACGGTAGAATTTACATTAGAACAGCCAATAGATACTATTGCTGATTCTCGCTTTCATGATTTTGTGGAACGTATATTTCAAGTATTAATAGCTCATGATAAAACAGGTACTCAAACAGCAGTACCGACATTGATGACTGATAATAATTGGGATAATTGGGAAGAGACTCAAAAAAGTTTTATAAAACTGATACGTCAAGCATCAATGGTTAGCAATCAAACAGATACTCAAACAGTACCGACATTGACGGCTGATAATTGGAAAAAGACTCAAAACGATACAGTTTATACCTTGAAGCTTCCTAAAAATGATAATGATATCGAATTAACTCAGGATGAACAAGGACTGGCTCATCAGATGGTAGAAACTGTTCGATACATTTTTATGGAGATACCTTCCCCGTTTGATAGCTTGAAAAATGCAGGCATTATACCGGAGGCTATGTTTCACAAAAAAATGGAGGTAAAAACACTATTCCGGAAAAGTGGCGAAATACACCTAGCAATGGAGAATAATCAAGAAAAAATTATTTCATTAGGTGTCAACGCAATTGATGATTACACAGTTCAATTGACACTTGAACACGCAGATGCCTCTTTTCTTGCCTTAGTAAGCACCGAAGCATTTCGTCCTTTACCACGTCATATCATTGAAAAATATGATAACTGGACGGCACCACAAAACATTCAAACCAACGGTTCTTATAAGTTGACTGAATGGGAAGAAGGTAATCACATTTTTTTAACCAAAAATCCTGATTATTACGAAGCGGATAAAGTTAATATCCAAAAAGTGCATTATTATATTGTTCCAGAAAATTCAATTGGTTTAGCCATGTATGAGAATGAGGCCTTGGATATCATGGGTGGCCCTGTTTATCTGCGATTACCCCAAACGGAAATTCCTCGGATTCTAACTAATCCTAAGTTAGCCAAGGAACTGCATAGTGCGGCTTTAGCTTGTACGGAGTGGTACGGATTCAATACTCAAAGAGCACCTACGGATAACTTGTTGGTTCGCAAAGCGATTGCCGCTGCTATCGACAAAAAACTTTTGATAGAGGTTGTTGTTAAGGGGAGCAATATTCCAGCAATGACTTTGGTTCACCCTCTGGTTTATGGTGCGGTTAATTCCGATGAAGTGAGTGTTCCATTCAATCCAGAACAAGCAAAAGCATGGTTAAAAGAGGCAGGCTATCCAAATGGTGTCGGTTTTCCTAAAATCGTTTTGATGCATCCCACTAGCGAAACGCATAAACAAATTGCGGGCGGAATAAAAACACTACTTAAACATTTTCTGAACATCGACATTGATTTACGTGAACTTGATTGGAAACGTTACAAAAATACTGTTTTTCCACTCCAACCGAATAGCGAAAATTCACCACATCTATTCCGCTATTCAGTATGTGTAAAGTATCCTAATGCACTTAACTGGCTTGGACTTTTTCATTCTGAGTATAGCAAAAGCTTGGACAACAGCATAGACGACTGGAAGAACTTAAATTGGATCAGTAAAAATAACAGTGAGTTATTTGACAATATAGTGGATAAAGCAAGACGGGCGACAATGAAAGTTAAACAGGAAGAACTATCCCACCGTGCTGAACAGCTTTTGATAGAGGAAGATGTAGCCATTATCCCGCTCTATTTTAGCAAAACCCGATTTTTAGTTAAATCACGGGTTAAGGGTTGGCACAACATGGTTTTTGGTGGTCAACACATCCGCAACTGGTCATTAGAAGATTAAAGGGGGTTTGGTAGTAATGATTATGAGAACAAAAATTTGGATATCCATTTTCGTTGTCCTGTTTGTCGTTATGTTGGCTGCGGGAAAACATTTTTTTCGGGGAGAGCCGCTTTATATTGCTGTGGCGGGTCCAATGGGGACAAGCAATGGTGATGCGATGATACAAGGTATTTCAATGTACCTTGATAAAGTAAATAAAGCCGGTGGCATTGCTGGTAAAAAAGTCAAGTTGCTCCAATTTGACGACAAAAATGAAAAGGAAAAGGCTAAAGAACAGGCTTTGAATATTGTTAATAGTCAAGCCTTAGCAGTCATTGGTCATTATGCCAGTACTCCCTCCATTGCGGTGGCTCCTATTTATAAAGAACATGGCATTGCTGCAATTACAGGTACTGCGACCGCCAACGAGGTGACCGAAAAGAACGAGTGGTTTTTTCGCGTTATTTTCACTAATCGTGACCAAAGTGCAGTCATTGCTAATTATGCGCGTAAAATACTAGGATATAAAAATGCCTATATTTTATTCGACGAGGATGATTATGGTAAAACACTGGCCTCAACTTTTGCACAAACGGCGAAAAGGATCGGCTTAGAAATTGAACATCAGTGGAGTTTCAATCGGGAGAGCTTTGACAAGAATTTCGACGAGATGGTTGAACAGTTAGCTGGAATAGAGGACAAGTACGGTATTTTATTTTTAGCAACGCACTCAAGCGAAGCACTGAAAACCATTACTGGGCTGCGGCGTTTAGAACGCAAGGTGCCAATCATTGGCGCAGATGCGCTGGCAAGCAGTTATTTTATGCGAACATTCAAGAAGAACTATCCACAAGAAAAACAATTCCCCGGTTATTTTACGGATGGTATTCATTTAGCGTCACCATTTCTCATTGAAATTGCGGGACAACGTGCTCAGAATTTTCAGTCTGATTTCAACAAGAAGAAGTATCCAAAGGAATCCATCACTACCTCAGCCATGTATTATGATGCGACGATGGTTGCCCTTCAAGCGGTGCGGAAGACTCTAGAAGAAGACGGGGAAATGGGGAACCTCACGGAAAAGCGTGAACGGGTAAAAGATAACTTATGGCGTTTATCAAAGATAAGCAATGCCGTAGAAGGGGTAACGGGTGATCTCTATTTTGACAAAAATGGTGATGCGATTAAATCAGTACCCATTGCGGTTTTTAATAAAGGTAAACCCATTGTCACCATGGAACAATATCAGCCTTTGACTAACTTGCGAAATATAGATAACCTTTTGCAAGAAGTGTTGGATAATGAAATTATTCCAGTCAATGGTAAGTTCATGCGCAAGGCAAATGTTGTTTATACGGGTGTGGATTTCAACGACATCAGTGAATTTGACACAGCGAGTTCAACCTATACCGCCGATTTTTATCTTTGGTTCCGCTATAAAGAGAACGAGAACGAAGAGACAAAAGACTTTGATAGTGTCAATTTTGTCAATATTTTTGATCCAGAAGATGATCTCAATGATGCGGATCATTTTTTTGATGAGGGAAAATCGTCTATTAAACCGGGCATTGTCACCAAAACTTACCGAATTAAAACCCAGTTTAAAGGTGTATTTGATTTTCACAATTATCCATTGGATAAACAGGTTTTGCCCCTCAAATTTCAGCATAAGAAATTGACAAAAGATCAGTTGATTTATGTGGTTGATCTACGGGGTATGAAGCGTACAGATAATTTATTGCCTAAAAATATTTTTTCTATCAGCGGTTGGGAAATGAACACTGCCTGGTTCTTTCAAAGTAGCCAGAAAAACGACTCGACGCTGGGTATGCTTGAACTCTTTGACTCTGAACAACGGATAGAATATTCTCAATTCAATGTGGAAATAAATATGACTCGGCATGTGTTCACTTTTATTATAAAGAATCTATTGCCGACAATTTTTATTATTCTGTTGGGATATATCGTTTATTTTACCCCGTCGTTTGATTTAAGAATGGCTCTCAATATCAATATGATATTGGCTACCTCACTTTTCCATTTGCAGTTAGCCGAATCCCTGTCTGCAATTGAATATACTGTCTTGATCGAGTATGTTTTCTATATGGTTTATATACTGGCAGTAGTAGGCATTGTGTTATCGCTTTTCATTTACATAAGGGAAGAAGAGATAACAGTAGCTAATGATTCGCTGGAAAAGTTGACGAAAGCTAAGGAAAAGAAAGAGAGGAAAACCGGAGACAGTGGAGAAGGTGATGATGACGAAAGCAAGCGACTTGAGGAAATCATCAAGAAAGAAAAATTGTTTATCAAGCGCATTATCCGTGTGGGTCGGTATGGTTATCCATTGATGGCTCTGTTAACTGTCATTGTGATAAGCCACAGTCAATGGTTACCTTATTTTCTGTCTTTTTAAAGGGTTGCGGGAAGCAGGTTCTCCGAAAAAACCTGACAGGTTTTTGCAACGAAGTAGCGGAACGCTCAACCTGTCAGGTTTGTGGGGAGCAAAAGTATTATTCATACGAACCTATCCCATTATTCACCGTTGAAATTTTATAAAGCGCCAAGGCGAAAAGCCAAGGCGCTTTTTTTATTTCAGACGTAAAACCTAATCTGATGAGCAAGTATGATTTCAATCTCAACACGACATACAGATTTGAACAACTGAAGGTAACATGGAGTTCAAAGCTTTAGCTTTTGTGGGGATTTGCCAAAGCTGAAGCTTTGTACTCCAATTTGTCATCCTATATAACCCTTTTTTGAACCATGCCACTCAAAGCCATAAAACGCTTGTTGAAAAATGGTGCGTTCAACACACCCTAATCTGCTTATCCTGAATTCCCTTGTAGCTCAGCAAGTTTCTGGCTTAAAATTTGGACATGTCCCTTTTCTTCCTCAATAATGCTATCAATCTTACTTTTTCCAAAGTTTTCTGGCACCGCATTTTTGATACCAATATAAAAGGCAACAGTCTCTTTTTCGGATTCTATTGCCGCTTTTAAGGTACTTTCGATTGAGGTAGTCGGCTGCTCATGTTCAAATGAAACCCGAGAATCAACGAGTGCCTGTAAATAGAGGGTAGATTCCTCATTCGGATCGAACACTGTTGCCGCTTTTTCTTTCTCTTGTAATTCTTCCCTCAATGATTTGAAAACATTTTGATGGACAACTTCCATTTCAGCCAAATGGTTAAGAAACTCTTTCAGTTCCTCATTGTCAGTGGAATTTGCAGCGGCTTGATAGAATTTTACTCCATTACTTTCCATCCGTTCAGCCATTTCAAAAATATCATCAGCATTAAAATCGTAAGCCATTTTTTCTTATAACGGATTGTTATACGATACATCTCGTATTTTGAGTGAAAGTTCGTTAAGAAAACCTAAGTTTTCATGTTCCGACTATAGACGTTCATAAAAATAAAGTCACGCAACTTCGTGCTGGAACGCTCAACCTTGAAGGTTTTTTACTGAAATTATTTTCCTGAAAAACTATATATAAAGCAAATAATTTTACAACTTTTTAAATATTACCTAAAAAGGGCAATTATAATTATAACGATTTGAAATTATTAATAAAATGGTTATGTATGGATTAAAATTATTAAACGATTGAAATGGTAAGAAAAATATCATTTGATTGCCTTTTTTAAGTATTAATTATTATACATGGTTTTTTTCAATCGTTTACGTTTATTTAGAGACAAGTATAATAATGAATGATTCGGGCAGTTTATTAAAAATAAAGTCAGCTTAGGGAATCAAAAAAAAATAGTTATCCCAATAATATAGTCTGTTTTATTTCTTGCTGTAAATTTTCTTGTGCAAGTTTTATTTTATTGCTATAAATTTTTCACTTGATGCATAAATTATTAAGTTATTGATTTATAATAATTTTTTTATGTGCGTGAATCTTATACAGGGTTTATCCTGTGAATCTTGAAATCCTGTGAATCCTGATTCAAACCATTTATTGGGATAATTTATTTTTTTAAAGTGCTTTTATTTATAACTTATTGAAATTTAATTATTTTTTATTTTTTTCAAAAAATATAAAATGCCATAATAACAAAAATAACAACTTTAATAAGTCAATGGTTCGGACATTTTTTATAACTTATTGTTATTACAGCATTTTATATTTTTTACTAAAAATTAAAAAAGGCTTAAATTTCAAATAGTTATAATTTTCAGTGGTTCTAATTTTAAAAAACTGTCC
>Ga0233403_10000977_pt1 | contig 13544 bp, 7 predicted proteins | sample Na_oxic_1_MG_FD_179866 | JGI IMG/M metagenome (GOLD analysis project Ga0233403, IMG submission 179866) | Seawater microbial communities from Saanich Inlet, British Columbia, Canada - Na_oxic_1_MG | ecosystem: Environmental > Aquatic > Marine > Inlet | place: Canada: British Columbia | collected...
TGTGGCGCGGAAGTCCAGCTAAAAAGGCGCGTGCGCTGACGGAGAAAGAAATGGCATTTTTCGACTATTCAGCCAATCATTATATTAAGTTGGCAGAAGAACATAAAAAACAGCTATTTCAGAATGAGGGTTCCAAAGCTAAAGCTTTGGACTCCAACATGAATTAATAATTATTAATCTTAATTGAATAATTATTTATTACCTAAAAGTGGCAATTAATTTCTTTTTTACTTTATTAATCAATGATTTAAATCTGTTTTCCGATCACAAAATGGTGAATAAAAATCAAACAGAATTATTCCAAATTTGAGAGAAAATTCAATGTGTTAAGTGAAATAGTCAACTTTTTAATTGCCACTTTTAGGTATTAATTTGAATTAAGAAATAGTAATGACTTAACTTAAACACTTTAATATAGATAAATTGACGGATTGTTGGAATACTGGAATACATTGTTGGAGTACAAAGCTTTAGCTTTGTAAATTGTTGGAGTACAAAGCTTTAGCTTTGTAAAAAGAAAGTGGCGCGCCCGACAGGAATTGAACCTGTGACCTTTGGCTTCGGAGGCCAACACTCTATCCAGCTGAGCTACGGGCGCATTTGTTATTTTGATTGAGTCTATTATACACGATTAATGAAATAAAAGTATACCATTTTTTAATTTGGAGTTCACAGCGAAAGTTTTGAACTTCTATTCTTTCAGTTATACCAATTCTTAATTCTACTTTCTTACATTATATTTAAGTTATTGATTTTATTGTATTTATTTTTACTTGTCTTTATAAATCAATATAAATCAATGAGTTATGTTAAATATGACAAAGAGGAATTAATTGAATTTCATTTTAATGTCGAAAAAACATGCTTTTCAATCCAGAATTGGTATGATCCACAATTGCACCCTATTTATGGCGTTTCCGAAAAATGAGGCACCCTTCATAAATTTATAGCAATTACAATAAAAGAGATCATAAAATGAACCACAAGAAAACTTCACCTGACATGCTCAAAGAATATCCCGTTTGGGATCGTACCACTCGCTGGTTCCACTGGATTAATGCCTTGGCAATTATAGGGCTTATAGGGGTGGGCTTAGTGATTTTCAATGCTAAAACTCTTGGTGTTAGCACTGATGGCAAAATCTTGCTCAAGACAATCCACGTTTACATCGGTTATGTGTTTTGCTTGAATTTAGCGTGGCGGATTATTTGGGCTTTTATTGGCAATAAATATGCTCGCTGGAAAGCGATTTTTCCCGGGGGAAAAGGTTTTTTCACCGCACTACGTGAATACAAAACCGGTTTTCGTACGGGTAATATTCAATATTATCAAGGACATAATCCAGCCGCCAAACTGATAATCACACTGCTATTTGTGCTACTGATTACACAAGCAATTACTGGCTTAGTGCTGGCTGGCACCGATATTTATTTTCCACCTTTTGGGCAGACGATGAAAACGTGGATTGCCGAGGATGTCAACAAAGTAGAAGTGCTAAAACCTTATTCCAAGGAAAACATCAACGAGGAAAAATTCGCTGAAATGCGAGCCTTCCGTAAACCATTTATCATCACTCATGTTTACGTTTTTTATATCCTCTTGATTTTCATTGTTTTACATATTGGTGCGATTGTCATCACCGAAATTCGGGAAAGGAGTAGCTTGATTACTGCTATGTTTACGGGGCGGAAGGTTTTTCCTAAAAAGCCGGTTGATGCTGAAAATTAAAAATGTTCTCCGAAAAAACCTGACAAGTTGAGCGTTCCAGCACGAAGTTGCAAAAACCTGTCAGGTTTGTTTATATACTGCACGCGGGCACAATTTAAACTTTCATGTAGGGTGGGTAAAGTCTTTTTTTTGCCCACCAGCCTCATTTCAAAAAGTTCAGTTTGTTCCCGTGCCGAGTATACCACTGGAAAACGCCGTGGTAAAATTTCACTAAGGGAGAACAGGCGATGAAATCATTTTCTCAATGGACGAAGGAAGAGATCGAAACGGAATTTCATCTGATAAAAAAGCTAAAAAACAAGGTACTTCAGGATTGGTTGACCATTATGCCGACGGTTTCCGCCGACGAAAAGGAACGCTTAGGACAATTATCCCAAAAATTGTTGAACCACGTTCACGATTGGAATGAAGAAGAATTAAAAGTCTATTTTATTGCATTCCTGTTAGATTTTATTGATTTTTATCAAGAATCGTATCGCCCCTTTATGGAACGTGATTTGTCGGTTGAGTATGAAAAAGGCAAACGTCTGTGGGGGAATGCTGATTTTTTGGTGGCTTCTGGAAGACAATCTCCAAAGGAACCGTTTTTTTTCATTCATGAGTATAAAAAACAACTAGATACGTCAAATGATCCGCTGGGGCAATTGTTGGCAGAAATGGTTGCAGCCCAAAAACTCAACTTGTCAAATCATCCCATTTATGGTGCTTATGTGATTGGTCGTCATTGGTATTTTGTGATATTAGATGAAACAACTTATGCTGAAAGTCTCGCTTATGATGCGACGAAAGAAGAAATTACAGAAATTGTCAGCATTTTACGCCATACCAAAACCATTATTGATCAAATTATTTAGTCATCAAAAACAACGAATGGTGTTTTTACGAAGAATAGACTTGTCCGGAATAAAATTAACTCCTGAAAATCATTGGGGTCAGAGTAAAATTAATAGGGTATAATAATCTGATCAAAAATAAAAGTTAATCAATTAATGTTACTCTGACCCCAATTATTATGACACTAAAATTATTTATATTAGCGGTATTATTTATTATAAGTGGCGGCGCGGCTTTTTCAGAGTATTTCAAAGACCATAAATTTCTTTCTTTACTGGCAATGGCTGTAGCCATTATTGCTACTTTTTATTTGTTTCAAGACATAATTGATGACATCAAGCGTTCACCGACTCAAACACCAATAGCTCAAGATGTAGTCACTACATCACAACCTATGTCTTACTCACCCTCCCTGTCCACGTCACCAGTTGTGGATGATACAGTGCAGAAAATTGCTAAATTCTTGAAAACTTGTCAATTTCGTTTTGATAATAATTGGTTGACTTCTGGTGGTAGTGGAACAGCATTAGACTGTTATAAGGACGTTTTGAAGCTTGAACCCAATAATTTGGATGCGTCTCGTGGATTAGTCAACATTGAAAATCAGTATGTTAAATGGGCGGAAAGGGCATTGAAAAATGGGAAAAAAGCGAAAGCTCGTCAGTATTTAGCTAATTTGCGTAAGGTGAATCCTGAATCACCAAAATTAGCTGAATTTGAAACACAGATACAATCAATTTCTTTGGTGAGATGTAATACGAGTAATGTGATTAGGAAGGTGAGTGCTTCCTCTGTACTCAAGTCACAAACTTACAAAGAACAGAAACGGACATATAATCCTTGGAATGTGGTTGATGGTGATAAGAGTACGGCATGGGTAGAAGGTGTACGTGGGAATGGAATCAACCAATGGGTAAAAGTTATTTTTGACTGCAAGGTGAAAATAGGAAAAATATCAATGATTGCAGGGTACACCGCTGATCGTTATCGGTTTGAAAATAATAATCGTGTCAAAAGGATACGAGTTTCATTTTCAGATGGTTTTCAGACTGTAGAGAACCTTGAAGATACCATGTATCCTCAATTTCTTGATATTGAATATATTCCACAAGCGACTCAATGGGTAAAATTCGAGATAGTTGATATCTATTTGGGTAGTAAATACCGAGATACGGCAATTTCTGAGATTTATTTTGAGATAGATGAGCTCGCGTAGGGTGTATAAGCGATAGCGTCATACACCAAAACATTCCAGAATCGGCTCAACGAGTTCGAGTAGTCATACACCAAAAACAATAAAATTGTGGTAAAAATATGAATGGTGCATGACGCTATCGCTTATGCACCCTACAAATGACAATTTATCAATCAAACATATACGGCTTACGAGTTAGCTTTTTTCAATTGAGGGCAAACAATACCGGCGCTTCAACACATACAGGCTTGGTATGATGATGCCAGATATTGGTTACAAACACGAAAATAAAATTAATCGCAAAAAGTGAGATTAATCACAAAAAGTGAAATTAACCAGATAAAGAAAACGGCTGATTATCACTATGAACCATTATCAAAAAATGATATTTCTTTCAGAAACACTTTTAGATGTCGTTTAGACAGCACAGGGCGTAAGTTTTTTTCTGCTTGGTATAATGATGCCAAATATTGGTTACAAACACCAAAGGAAAATTAATTGCAAGAAGTGAGATTAATCACAAAAAGTGAGATTAACCAAAAAAAAAATGGCTGGTTATCACTATGAACCATTATAAAAAATGATATTTCTTTATAAACACTTTTTAAGAGTAACTTTCGTTCATCCTTTTTTCGTTCATCTGTGAATAAAAATTACTTAAGTAATTGAATATTATATAGAATATTGATAGAAAAATAATTTTTCGGATGAATTAGGGAATAATCAAATACTTGACAAAAATTAAGTGGAAGTTTATTGTTGGTAAAATCGTATCGATCAAGCGAGTTATAGTTCTGCGATTTTTGCAGAGAGAGTTTTATAGTATAAAACGTATTGGAGGCATGCATAATGTCAGAAAAAGTCAATAAAAATCAGGCAACCAATGTTTCTCGTCGTCGCTTTCTATTTCAGATGGCAGCGACGGGTGCAGGTACGGCTTTGATTTCCCAGTCGGCGATGAGCGCGACTAATCTGTTAACGCCAGAGGCTATAGATAACCCTCTGGCTAAGTATCCTAATCGCGATTGGGAAAAAACTTATCGTGATCTGTATCACTACGATTCCTCTTTTGTTTTCCTTTGTGCCCCGAACGATACCCATAATTGTTTATTGCGGGGATTCGTAAAAAATGGTGTAGTGACTCGTATTGCTCCCAGTTATGGTTATCAAAAAGCGACTGACTTAGATGGCAATGCTGCCAGCCAACGTTGGGACCCGCGTTGCTGTGATAAGGGTTTAGGTTTGGCACGGCGTTTTTATGGAGATAGACGCTGTAAACGTCCCATGATTCGCAAAGGCTTTAAAGATTGGGTAGACGCTGGTTTTCCGCGTGATCCTGAAACGGGAGCCGTTGACATGAAATACTTGCAACGGGGACGAGACTCGTATGTAGCGGCTTCTTGGGATGACGCTTTTGAAATGTCAGCCAAAGCCCTAAAGAACATTGCGGAAACCTATTCTGGCGAAGTAGGCCAGAAAAAATTGCGGGCGCAAGATTATGATCCCCTGATGGTGGAAAAAACCAAAGGTGCGGGTACTCAAGTCTTGAAATTCCGCGGTGGTATGCCCCCGTTAGGTATGACCCGTGTATTTGCTCAATACCGTGAAGCCAATGCCATGGCATTGTTGGATGACAAAATACGTGGCACTGGTCCAGAAAAAGCATTAGGTGGACGGGGTTTCGATAATTACAGTTGGCATACTGATTTGCCACCGGGTCACCCCATGGTGACTGGTCAACAAACTGTTGATTTTGATCTCTGCAACGTTGAGCATGCGAACCTACTGATTGTTTGGGGCATGAATTGGATAACCACCAAAATGCCTGATGCACATTGGCTCTCTGAAGCGAGAATGAAAGGCACTAAGGTTGTGGTCATTGCGGCTGAGTATAGTGCCACCTGTAATAAAGCCGATGAAGTGCTTATTGTGCGTCCGGGTACGACACCGGCTTTGGCATTAGGCATTGCCCACGTTTTAATGAATGAAAAGATATGTAATAAGACGTTATATGATGAGGCTTATGTCAAGGCGAATACTGATTTACCACTCCTCATACGCATGGACACAAGCGAATTATTACGTGCTGGCGACGTGTTCCCCGATTATAAACTGGCAGAACTGAAGAACAATAGTGTTGTGCTAAAAGCGGGTGAAAAAGGCCCAGCGATTCACGAACAACCCGGCCCCGTATTCACTGAGAAACAGCATCAAGAGTGGGGCGACTTCGTATTCTGGGATGAGGATGAAAAAAAGCCTGTTGCGATGAATCGTGATCAGATTGGCAAATATTTTTCTGGAAATCCGCAGTTAGAAGGCAAATTCGAGGTACAATTGGTTTCTGGTGAAACGGTGAATTGCCGCACTGTTTTTGATGTCACCAAAGAAATGCTTGATGGCAGCTATACGCCTGAAGATGTGGAAAAATTGACTTGGGTACCCGCTAAGGCGATACGCGGTCTAGCGTGGCAAATCGCCATGAACGCGGAAAAGACATTATTTACGGTGGGCATGGGGCCAAACCAGTTTTTCAATAGTGACCTTAAAGACCGTAACATTTTCCTAGTGGCTGCTTTGACCCGTAATATTGGTAAGATTGGCGGTAATGTGGGCAGTTATGCGGGTAACTATCGGGCCAGTTTCTTTAATGGCTTGCCTCAGTTTATTGGTGAGAATCCCTTTAATATTGAAATGGATCCCAATAAGCCAGCTAATGTCAAGAAATATTGGAAAGCGGAAAGCGTCCATTATTTCAATCATGGAGATACCATCCTCCACATGGGCGATAAGGTTTTAACCGGCAACTCTCACATTCCCACGCCCACAAAAGCGATCCATGTGAGCAATTCCAACTCACTCATTGGCAACGTGAAGGGTCATTATGACTTTGTGTTCAATACCTTCAAAAGGGTTGAATTTATTGCTCAAAATGAATGGTGGTGGACGCTCAGTTGTGAATATGCCGATGTGGTATTTGCGGTTGATAGTTGGGCTGAATTTCAGTATCCCGACATGAGCATCAGCGTCACCAATCCATTTTTATATGTTTTTCCAACCACAAAGATACCCCGTATCCATGATACCCGTTCTGATATGGAAGTGGCTGCTGGTATTGGAAAAGCCTTGGGCAAACTCACTGATGATCCGCGCCATGAGAAATATTGGCACTTCATCGAAAATGGTGGGGTACGTCCTTATATACAACGAATTTTAGACCATTCCAATGCGACGCGCGGTTTTCAGATTGCAGACTTAGAGAAAAAAGCCGAAGCTGGCGTACCAGCCATTATCCAAACCCGCACCTATCCAAAAGTGGGAGCGTGGGAACAAGGTAATGAGAATAAACCTTGGTATACCAAGAGTGGACGTTTAGAATTTTATCGTGAAGAACCAGAATTTAGAGACAGTGGTGAAAATGTAGTGGTGCATCGGGAACCTATTGATTCCACCTTCTATGAACCCAACGTGATTGTGGCAAAAGCCGATCATCCGCTCTTGCAGCCTAAACGTCCGGAAGACTATGGTGTTGATTCTTCTGATGTTTCAGGAGATACCCGACAGGCACGTCATGTCGTCATGTCTGTGGCTGAAGTTCTCAATAGTAAGCATCCATTGCGTAAAGAAGACGGTTACCAGTTTATTTTCCATACCCCAAAATATCGTCATGGTGCCCATACCACTGGCACAGACATTGATGTTGTCGCTATATGGTTTGGTCCTTTCGGTGATATGTTGCGCCGTGATAAGCGTCAGCCATTTGTAACCGAGAGTTATGTCGATATCAATCCGTTTGATGCCAAAGCGTTGGGTATTGAAGATGGTGATTATGTGTATATTGATGCCGATCCTCATGATCGTCCCTTTAAAGGCTGGCAAGAAAGGCCAGAAGAATATGAAGTCGCTCGCTTATTAGTACGGGCCCGCTATTATCCGGGGACTCCACGCGGCGTGACGCGCATGTGGCATAACATGACTGGTGCGACATTTAGCTCGGTGCGTGGTCAAAAAGAGAATGCGGATGGTTTAGCGAGAGCGTCTGATAGTCAATATCAGTCCCTCTATCGTGGTGGCAGTCACCAAAGCTGTACTCGCAGTTGGCTGAAACCAACTTGGATGACAGATTCCCTCACCACTAAAGGGCTGATGGGACAAAAGATAACCAAAGGCTTTGTGCCTGATGTTCATTGTCCAACTGGGGCACCGCGTGAATCATTCGTCAAAATCACCAAAGCGGAATCCGGTGGTATTGGTGGCAAAGGATTATGGGTACCAGTCCAAATGGGTTTACGTCCGACTTATGAAAACGAGACGCTGAAGAAATTCATTGCGGGTAAATTCATCGCACAAACATAATTAGTTTCATGTCGGGTGGGCAATTTGATGGAGTTCCACCGATTTCATCGGTGGCTATTCACATTTAACCCCTTTGGGGTTGGTATTTAGCGGGACGGGATTTGCAATCCCGTCCGTCACGTTTTAAACGTGAACAAAAATTAAGAGCATCAAACGTTTCGGACGGGGTTGCAAACCCCGTCCTGCAAAGCAACATAATTAGTTTCATGTCGGGTGGGCAATTTGATGGAGTCCAAAGCTTCAGCTTTAGGCACCCTACCTAAAGCTAAAGCTTTGGACTCCATTGCCTACCAAAACATTGGAGATTTTAACACATGCCTGAACGCAATAATTGGCAATTGGGACGGGATATAACTTATCCTTATGATGCCCCACCGCCTCAAAAGCAAGTGGCTTATGTTTTTGACATTAATAAGTGTATTGATTGTCAAACCTGTAGCGTTGCCTGTAAAAACGCTTGGACGAGCGGTAAGGGAGAAGAATATATCTTCTGGAATAACGTCGAAACCAAACCTTATGGTGGTTATCCCATCGCTTGGGATTTGAAATTGATGGAAAAAGCGGAACCAGCTAAATGGAAGGGTGATAAATTGGAGAGTCAGACCATTTTTGATGGTCGCTCCTCATTAGAACAACCCTTGGGACATATGCCTGATACGATAGACTATTCAGCACCCAACTTGGGTGAAGATGAAGTCTCTCAGGCGGTTGGTCAAGGTGAACATTTTGAGGGTATTCATCCGATGTGGATGTTTTACCTTGCCCGTATTTGCAACCATTGTACCTTGCCAGCTTGTGTGGCAGCATGTCCGCGGCAAGCCGTTTATAAACGAGATGAAGACGGTATTGTCCTGATTGATCAAGAACGGTGTCGTGGCTACCAAGAATGTGTGAAAGCCTGCCCTTACAAAAAGACTTTTTACAATCTTGTCAGCCGTACCAGCGAAAAATGTATCGGTTGCTATCCGCGCGTTGAACAAGGTGAAGTGGCATTATGTGTAGAATCTTGCATTGGTAAGATACGTCTGCATGGCTTTTTATCTACCCAAGAGGAACCGCGTGCTGATAATCCATTAGATTACTTGGTTAAGATTAAAAAAGTCGCGTTGCCACTCTATCCACAGTTTGGTACAAGCCCTAATATTTATTACATTCCACCGGTTCATGTGCCTAACGCTTTTCTGGAACAACTTTTTGGTCCCAAGGTTCTTCAAGCAAAGGCAATGTATCAAAACTTGAAAGAGGACAAACAAATGTTGGGTGCCATGATGTTGTTTGGCGCCAACATTCGGATTATTGACAAGTTCAAAGTGGCGGGTGATGAAGTCATTGGTTGGGATGCCGAGGGCACTGAAGTTGCTCGTGTACCCTTCACCGAACCGACTTATGTGCGTGAACATTATGATGCCAAACACAAGGTGTATCGGCATAATACGACCTAATCGTTTTTAGGTTTTTGGTGGGCTACTACTACTATTCAGACCTGTCAGGTTTCTAAAAACCTGACAGGTCTTTAGGCCAAAATATTTATCTGAAGCATGGAGAATAAATGAATGAAAATGAATCAATGTCAACCGTGCCAAGCAAGTCTTGCTTTTCTCTTGACTTTCTCAGCAGGTGCAGCAGTCGCTGATATTACGGTGACAAAGGTAGAAGGGGTTTTGCCGACTGATCCTATGGCTGCCGAATGGCAAAAAACCCCAGCTCAAGATGTCATGGTGACACCACAAATGATGACTAAGCCAATTTTGAGTTTTGCTGAAGCATCCATCAGTAAAGTCACGGCTCAAGCACTTACCGATGGTCAATCCATTGCATGGCGCGTGTCATGGCAAGATGCAGAAGCCGATCAGAATGTCGATGTGGGGCGTTTTTCTGATGCCGTCGCCATTGAATTTCCCTTGGAAGGGAACGCACTTCCCATGATGGGCGGTGTCACACGGGAAAGCAGTGGTAAAGTGCAAATCATTTACTGGAAGGGGCTTTGGCAAAAGGATATTGATGAAGGCTTTCAGGATGTACGAGATGTTTATCCTAATGCTTATTCTAATCACTATTGGTTTGCCGAAGGAAAATCGCCGTACACTGTGCCGGAATCTTTTAAAAATCCGGATTCCCATCAATGGTTCATTGCTAAACAAGCGGGAAATCCGGGGGCTATCTTTACTCGTAGCCAACCCGCACAAGAAATTGTAGCCAAAGGATGGGGAACCATTACGCCTCAACCGGAGTCTGCGACTATCGCCCAAGGCGTTTGGAAAGACGGCAAATGGCGCGTCGTATTTTCTCGTCCGCTCACCACTGATGATCCGAATGATTATCAGTTTAAGGCAGGTGAAAAAGGACAAATTGCTTTTGCGGTTTGGCAGGGCAATAAGGGTAATAGGGGTGCGCGTAAGCATTGGTCTGGTTGGACGGCTTATCAGATGCCTTAATGAGTTTTAGACTATAGACGTTCAGAAAAAGAACTTCCAAAAACCTGACAGGTTGAGCGTTCCGCTACTTCGTTGCCAAAACCTGTCAGGTTTGGTGTGTGAAATTATTTATATGAAAAACTATAGGGTGTTAAATACTTGAGGTGATTCTGCTCATAAATTTTCACCCTTTTCTTGTCTGAATCAGAATTTTCAGAATTTTAGAATTAACAGAATAAAAAAAACTATAAATCATTATAAAACCTAAAATCATATTGATTGATTCTGAAACGAAGTAACGAGCGAAGCGAGATCAAATTCTAAAATTCTGAAAATTCTGATTCAGACAGAAAAAATAGGGTGAAAAAAAATCAGCAAAATGGGTTCAAATTTAATACCTCAGTTTTAGGGGCACCGCAACAAATAACTGACGTAGCAGCAGACCTGTCAGGTTTTTGAAACCTGACAGGTCTTAGGGTTCTCACGCGTAGATTATTTCCTGCGTCGTCCCTTATACCTGACAGGTTTCTAAAATCTGTCAGGTCTGTCATTTTCCAAAGTATAATAAAAAAAATACCACTATGGCACAACCCCTTCCTACTTCTCCTTTATCAAATACAACTCCCCCACCGCAACCAATGAACTGGTTCAAAAATGGAAAACCCGCCGAATGGTCAAAAATAGATAATATCACTTTGCTGGCTCAAGCCGATTTATTGCTTTTCATAGCACAAATGTTTGCACCGCCTTCAGCAGAAATGCAGAATATGCTAGAAATAGAAGTGCCTGATATTAAAGAGTTATTACAAAAATCTGGTCTTTCTGAACCAAATCGTCTTGAAGAGATATTTCAACAAATTCGTCAGCAAGCACAAACCATTAATTTGGATATTTGGGCGGGAGAGTATAATCGTTTATTTGAAACCAACGTCGCTTCCCCTATCAATGAAACGGGGATTATTCGGCGCGATAAGGGTGTGATTTTAGCTGATATTACCGGTTTTTATAATGCTTTCGGTTTTAAACTTTCTGAAGAAGCCTCCGAAAAAGCGGATCATCTCACAGGTGAACTTGAATTTGTCGCTTTGTTATTGGTGATGTTAGCCCAGACGCAAGATGAGGAAGCACTGCGTATCACCCATAATGCACTCAGTTCATTTAGCTTTGATCATCTTGGCGATTGGTTACCGACTTTTTGTGAACGGCTCACCGACACGACTTTTTTGCCTATCTATCAACATTTTGCTCAATTACTACAAATGGCATGGAGCGAAATTGTGGCTATCAATCATTTGCCCATGCCTGAAAGGGAAATTAATGAATTAGCTGAGGATGATGGAACACCTTATGAATGTAGTATGGCTGGAGATTAAGGGACACCGCAACAAATAACTGACCTAGCTAGCAGACCTGTCAGGTTTTTAAAACCTGACAGGTCTTAGGGTTCTCACGCGTATATTATTTCCTGCGTCGTCCCTAATCATTCAATCCCTTCCATATACCGTCGCAACCACATTTCTAATAAGGGCATCCGTAGTTTCCAGCCGGTGCCGTCGGGGATGATATAGCCGTAGTCTTCGAGTTTGAATAGGCTGGATTTGTCGGTAAGTTTTTGATTATTAAGGATTTTTTCTACTGTGGCGCGGCATTGGTGTTGGGGGCAAAATTCTGTCCAGAAAGTATTTAGGGCGTAGGTATTGCGTTGGACAATTTTTTTGGTGATGACTTGTTCTAAGTCTTCCAATGTCATGTTTTTTCTGGCTTCGGTATTTGCAATGTTTACCATATAGCGACACACCATTTGTAGTAGGGCGGGATGCCCTTGCGTGAGTGTGAGCATGCGTTCAATCACTGGTGTTGGGTAGATTAAATCGACAGGTTCGGTAATTAGGCACCCTGCATCTTTCGGTTTTAGGTAATCGACTTTCAGGGGCATGGCGTGAATAAAATACTTATCCCAATTGGGTGTTTTGAGATCGGCGAATTGGGCAGCACCGACAAATAGGAATACGATTTGGTTTTGGTGTTGGGAGAAACTGCGCATGGCACCCAATAGCATTTCACCTTGTTTTGGATCGGTGCTAAAGATGCGTTCATGCAGGGATTCGTATTCGTCGAAAGCCAAAATGATTTTTTCTTCATGTTGGTGACTGAGCGTTTCTAAGTAATGCTGCATTTTGCTCCATGCTTCTAACCAATTATCTGTGGGTTGCCAGTCGATTTCTTCGGTGGTTCCCCAAGTGTTGTTTAGGCGTTGATGTAAGTCTTTTAGCCAGTTAGATAGACTATTGACGTTGGTATGTTGGCAGTCTTGATAAATCACTTGGAAACGGCTGCCCAAAAGTCGGGGTAGAAATTGTAGGAGGCTGCTTTTGCCCACGCGACGTTGCCCATAGCAAAGAAACATTGGCATTGTGCGGGCAGTGAGGATTTGCTGTTTTAATTCGTCTTTGAGATCGTCTCTGCCTAAGAAAATGCTTTTATCTTCGTCGGGGTTTAAGATTTCGCCAAAGCGATAAATATTGGGAGTAATGGGTTCTTCTCTTTGTGCTTCTTGCGCCAGTTTAGCCAATTCTTCTGTCGCCGCCGTTAGCCATTTGTCAAGGGCTGGGAGGTAGTAGTGATGCCAGCGATAGGGTTCGCGTAGCGTCAAGTCTCTAAATGTTTGCAATTGTTCGTAAAAGGTTTCAAATTGCCCTTTTTTGAGGCTAATTTGATTTTCGTCTTCATAAGTGATGAACTGGTTTTTGAGTTTGTCAATCTGATTAAGCCACGGTTCAGAGGGTGTCAGGCGGGGCATTTCTTGAATGAGAGGCGGGAGCAATAGGTATTGTTTTTGTAAGGGGTGGTGTTGCCAGTTGCCAGCAGTGGCAGCGTGGGCGATGTGCATAGCCAGTTGTTTTTGTAGCGGGCGATATTCTTGGAGAAAGTCAACGAAAGCCAAGCCGGTTTTTGGATCTTCTTGGGCTTGGGTAGTGAGTTGACGAGTTATACCCCAAATGGGTAGCCAAATCGCGCCA
>Ga0233403_10000978_pt1 | contig 13535 bp, 9 predicted proteins | sample Na_oxic_1_MG_FD_179866 | JGI IMG/M metagenome (GOLD analysis project Ga0233403, IMG submission 179866) | Seawater microbial communities from Saanich Inlet, British Columbia, Canada - Na_oxic_1_MG | ecosystem: Environmental > Aquatic > Marine > Inlet | place: Canada: British Columbia | collected...
TCCGGAGGAAAGCATGATATCATTTTTGACATCTTTACCCAGGCAGATTCCTCCACCATCCGCAAATATGGCGGAACCGGTCTGGGACTGGCAATTTCAAAGCAGCTTTCGGAGCTCATGAGCGGTCGGATATGGATGGAAAACAACAGGGAAAAGGGAAGCACCTTTTCTTTCACGGCAAAATTCCAAATGACAGATGAACTGCCGAAAATGCCTCAGACACCTCCCGCGTCCCTTGATGGTCTGAAGGCACTTGTTGTTGATGACAACGCGACCAACCGCATGATTCTGAATGCCATGCTGAACAGCTGGGGCATTCTGGTTACGGAGGCTGACAGCGGCAGTCAGGGATTGTCGCTGCTCAGAGAAACCGCCGAAACCGGCGAATATTATGATCTGATGCTGCTGGACTGCCGGATGCCGGGCATGGACGGCTTTGAGGTTGCGGAACATGTCAGAGACAACACTGACCTGACAGATATGACCATTATGATGATAACTTCCGACAACCGGGAGGGTGATGCGGAGAAAAGCCGGCTGACAGGCATCTCCTCCCACATGGTGAAACCTGTCAGGCGTTCCCAGCTTCTGGACATGATCTGCACTGTCATGGAAAAGACAGAGAACAGGCATGAAGCCCATGGAAAAGAGGAAATCCCGGCATCCTGCGAACTGCTTTATCCCATGTGGATTCTGCTTGTGGATGATTACAGGCATAACCGTTTCATTGTTGAAAAATATCTCAGAGATACGCCCCTGCGGATAGACACCGCTGAAAACGGTGCGGAAGCAGTGGAAATGTTCAAAGCCGGAGAATATGATCTGGTGCTCATGGACATGCAGATGCCCATCAAGGATGGCTACACAGCGACCCGGGAGATCAGGGAATTCGAACATGAGAAGGGCATGGGAAAAACACCGGTTGTGGCGATCTCCGCCTATGCTCTCAAAGGGGAAATCGAGAAAAGCCTCGGGGCCGGATGTGACGAACACCTGACCAAGCCCCTGAAAAAAGCAAAACTGATGGAAATGCTTTCCAGATATGCGGTAAGCCTGAGAAAAGATACGGAGCCGCTTACGAAAGCCTGTCGGCCGGATTCCCGGAGTGAGGCTGAAACTGACACATCGGAAGAATTTCAGCATGATATGAAAAATATTGTATATGTTGACAAGGATTTTGAGGATCTGATTCCTGAATTTTTTGAAGATGTCCGCAAGGACATCCTATTCATGGAGGAATCGCTGAACAACGGGGATTATGAAACGGTTCGGCAGCTCGGACACAGCATCAAAGGTGCCGGAGGGGCTTACGGTTTTGATCATGTGTCAGAGATCGCAAAGTCTGTTGAGAAGGCCGCAAAAAACGGATGTTCCGATGACATACGGAAATATCTGGGGAGACTTTCGGACCATATGGGAAATATTCGGATAATTTGTCAATAATGGCGTAATGGCGTGACGACGCATTACGCTTCGGAGTAAAAGATATGAATGATTTTTCCGGCACAGCGAAAAAATGTGAGCTGTCCTTTGCTGATGATGCTGTCCCCGATCTCCCAAAGTCCTCTGTTTTATCCGAAGAAAATCCTGATATCGTGGTTTTGCTTGTGGATGACAAGGCTCTGATCGGAAAAGTGGTCAGCCGCATGCTCAAAACAGAGGCTGATATCGAATTTCACTATTGTCAGAGCGCGCAGGAGGCCATGAGGGTGGCAAATGAAATATTTCCCACAGTTATCCTTCAGGACCTGGTCATGCCCGAAATTGACGGTCTGGCCATGGTGCAGTATTTCCGCTCCAAGACCAAGACCCGCCATGTTCCTCTGATTGTGCTGTCCGCGGAGGAGGATGCCAAGGTGAAGGCAAAGGCATTTGCTCTGGGTGCGAATGACTATATTGTCAAGCTGCCCGACAAAATTGAACTCGTTGCCCGCATACGCTATCATTCCCAGTCTTATATCAATATGCTGCAAAGGAATGCCGCATACGAAGCCCTTGGCGAGAGCAAGAAAAAAGCCGAAAACGAGCGCGAAGCCGCTGAGTACGCCAAAAAAAAAATCATGGACAGCATCCGCTATGCAGGAATGATACAACAGGCCCTGCTGCCGGACCCGGAGTTTGTGAAAAAGCATCTGCCGGACAGTTTCATTCTCTGGAACCCCAGAGACCTTGTGGGCGGAGATATTTTCTTTGCAGAATTTCTTCCCACGGGTTTTATCATTGCGGTGATTGACTGTACCGGGCATGGCATTCCCGGAGCATTTATGACCATGATCGCCTCATCAGGCATCAGAAGAATCATAGAGGGCGAGGGGTGCCACGATCCTGCCAAAATTCTGAAACGCCTCAATTTCATCGTCAAAACAACGCTTCAGCAGACTTCGGAACATGCCTCCTGTGATGACGGAATGGATGTGTCTGTCTGCTTTGTCAGCGTCCCCGGGCAGGGTGCGGACCTGAAAACTTCCGCGGGCAGACAACTTGTGTTTGCAGGAGCGAAACTGAATCTGGTCTGTGTTCAAAACGGGGAGGCCGAGTTCATCCGGGGAGATCGGCAGAGCATCGGCTACAAGCAGTCCAGAAAATACGACATAGACTTTGATTTCACCAATCATGTCATCAATATTGAAAAGGGAATGCGTTTTTATATGTATACTGACGGCTTCGTGGATCAGTTGGGCGGAAATAAGCGCAGAACTTTCGGAACATCGCGTTTTTTACAAATGCTCAGTGAAAACAGCACCACCCCTTTTGAAGAACAGGAAAAAAATTTTCTTGAGACCTTTGATGCGTATCGCAACAAAAATGAACGGCAGGACGATATGACGATAATAGGATTTCGTGTTTTTTAGAAGATTGCCATTTCCGGCCACAGAAAGAATACGCCTTTTCTCCCCTCACAGGGAGTGGTCTGCCCACCCAGATCCGTTATAACAATCAGAACTCTCCTGTTATAAAAAATCCGGTGGTGTTGCAGAAGTGTTACAAAATCTGACATGCTGATATTACAAATATAAAATAAAAAATCACCAACATTCCCACAGCACTGCCAAAAATCCTTGTGATGGTGGGAGATGCAAACATCACTTTTGATCAGGTGTCTCTATTTCCTGATATATTTCATCTGCTATACCCAAAATCTCCATGGGCGGATCAAATCCGATAATTCCGGCGGTCCTGAGATTGATAGCAATCTTCGGGGGACTTTCAAATATCTGATCCAGTTGGCGGGGGGTTGCCCCGTTAAATATTTTGGCGAGCGTTTTCGCGTGAAAAATTCCGTTGGGTTTGAAACTTGCTTTTGCAAGGCTCATAAAAAATCCGTATTTAACCTCCTCGGAGCCAGATTGAGAAAACGTCGGAATTTTGTGGAAATTGGTGATCTTCACCAGTTCAGGGATGTTTTCTCTGTTTACTCCATTCTGTACCGTAACATAAATAGCGCCCACTTTTTTTTCACCAAGTTCCCGGAAGCATTTTCTCACGCTTTCCATAGCGAGGCTCTGATCAGGAATATCGGATTCACTATAACATCTTACGATCTCAAAGCCACGTTCTTTTGCAATTCTTTCCACCCTCTCAATGGCTGCATAAACTTTGCCTGTGTCGGTATTTTCATAAACCAGTCCCAATTTCCGGAATCCGACAATGTCATGAAATATTTGGACTTGCCGCTCATAGCGAAAAGGAGCCACACGTGCATGTACATGGTCAAAACCGGAATCTTCAATGCTTTTGATGATACCGGCCTTGAGAGGATCAGAGGCTGACACAACCACCGTGGGAATTTTATGTTTGTCATTGGCAAGGTCCATGCCCGCCCAGGTGCCAGAGGCAATTATGAGGTCAATATCCTTTTTCTGATTCAGGCGGCTGATCACCTCATCCGATATTTTTTTTCTGAGTTTTTTGTCCCAGTTTGCACTGCAATGTGCATCCTTGACAAACTCAATATACTTGCTTTTTGCGTTGACTGTAAGCCAGTTCCAGAGTTCCTTTGTCCGTTCGCCTTCCTGAGGCGGAATTTCTGTCTTTTCAATCCATCCCAATTCCATCAGGCCGTTCACCGTCGCGACGAAAGTCTTCTGATAATCAGTATACGGTCCACCCTCATAAAAACCGACACGCCATTTTTTCCCATCATTCATTCTGGGAGCGGTGCTGAAAATCTCCTTGTCCGCGGCTGAAGCAGAAGCATTGGGGAGAAAAATGAACACCACAAAGACGGCAATCAGTTTGGTCAGTGCTTTCATGACACAACCTCCTTTTTCAGGTTAAGCATCTGTGACCAGACAAGCTTCCCTTTCCCGCTCCTGGGGGATTGACAAACCCGGCAGAGATGTGCCAATCCGAACCGGCGTGACAGGAACCTGTTTGGTCATGTTTTTTTAAGTGAGAATCATATCTGCATGACAGCCTGACATCATGTTGAACATGTATAAACACATTTGTCAGAAATTTGCAAAGGATGATTGGAAAAAATCAGTATCCCGGATAAGCAAAACATCCCGGATTAAGAAAAAGAGACAAATCTGTTTTACGGATGTTGACAGCTCAATGTCCCCGGGCCTTCCGCCCGAAGGGAATGCCCAGCTTTTTCATCTTTTTCCGGAGCGTGGAAGGGTTGATGTTCAGTGCGCGGGCCGCGCCGCGCTCTCCATCCACCCGTCCCCCGCACATCCCCAGCACCCTGCGGATGTGTCGGGAAATCACAATGTTCAGTCCGAGGAATTCATCAGCCTGAAAATCGTTTCCCTGCGAAACATCCCTGCTGATCCTCGTCCCGAGGTCATTGAAGAGCAGGGGCTGCCCGCGACTCAGAATCAGAGCGCGTTCCACTGCATTCTCCAGCTCCCGGACATTGCCGGGCCAGGGATAGGCCATGAGTCGGTCAGCCGCGCCGGGTGCCGGCGCGGGGACAGTTCCCAGCTTCATCTCCCCTGATTTTTTGTGTATGAAATGATGCACCAGTGCGGGAATATCTGCAATGCGTTTCCGCAGCGGCGGGATGAGGATGGGGAAAACCCTCAGACGGAAATAGAGGTCTTCCCGGAACTGCCCCTCGGCAAGCATGGCCTCCAGATTCCGATGCGTGGCCGCAATGACCCGGATGTCGACTTTCACCGGATTAACGCCTCCCACCCGGTCAATCTCCTTTTCCTGAAGCACCCGCAGAAGCCTGACCTGTGCCCCGGGCGGCAGTTCCCCTATTTCATCCAGAAAAATTGTGCCGCGGTCTGCCCGCTCGAAACGCCCCCGTTTTCGGGAAAGCGCGCCTGTGAAAGCTCCTTTCTCATGTCCGAAGAGCTCGCTGTCCATGAGCGTTTCCGGAATCGCACCGCAGTTGACTTTGATAAAAGGGCCTTCTTTGCGGGGAGATGAGTTGTGGATGGCATTGGCAACAACTTCCTTGCCCGCGCCGGTTTCCCCCAGCAAAAGCACGGGGCTGTCCAGCGGAGCCACATGGCGGACCATTTCCATGACCTCTTTCAGGCCGAAATCAGCACCAATAATCTCCTCCCCTGCCATACGCCGCAGTTCGTCCTGCAAGTAACGGTTGTCATCCGCAAGCAGGTCTCTGAGCTTCCTGAGTTCCCGATATCTCAGGCTGTTGGTGAGCGCGACTGCGAACGGCTCGTTCAGCAGGCTCAGAAGCCGGACATGAGTGGGCGTGAATTTCTTCTCAGGGTCTCCGAACACTGTGAGAACTCCCAGAAATGTCCTTTCCAGCACCAGATTCATAATGATAGCGGAAGCATCTGTCAGTTTGAGCCTCATGGCAACGGGCCGGGTGACATCGTCATCCCCCATCCGGTCAACAATTCTGATACGCACTGACCGCTGTTCCTCAATTTGTTTCCGCGCTTTGGCGGACAGCGGTGTTTTGACAGACAGGGATTCGCTGCCCCGGGGCGATGCATGGGCAACAGTTTCCACAATGCCCAGCCCCTGATCGTAAATATGAAGCCCCATTTGCTTTGCAGGAATGCAATCTCTGATATACAGCAGACATTGCCGCAACGCTTTTTCAATCTCCAGACTCCCGCAAATCCGGAGTGTGGCCTCCCGGAAAAAATCATTCTCGTCCATTTTTGCTCCAATTCCCAATTCCCAATTCCCAATTCCTAATTACCCACTTTCCACCCTATTTTCCAGTTTTTATCACAAACTGTGCCATGGTGCAAATTTTTCTTTGCCATAGCACAGTTTTTTAAGAGATATTGTGTATCTGCCTGATTTTACAGGAATGCAGATTTTGGCACGCTTTTTGCTTATGCACATAAGGACAAACAGTGAAACAGAGAGGAAGCCCGATGGAATGGCTGGAAATCATCAAGGTGCGGACAGCCGGGGTTGGAGAGCGGGGAGTAGATAAAGAACTTTTGGAGCAGGTGGAAAAGGGGTTGAAATCGCCCGGTCTGGCCGGAGTCAAAGTTTTTGCTCATGCTTCTGTGCCGAATGATTTGGTGATTACCCTGAAATGGGGCACGGAACATCCCCAGCCCTGGGGAAGCGATCTTGCCCACAGTCTGATCCAGGAGCTGAAGCGATACGGACTGACAGATCACTCGGTGTGGATTGAGAAGTTCCCGAAAGAATAAAAAAAGGGTTAAGGGTTAAGGGTTAAGGGTTAATATTGAAGGTTTAAGGGTTAAGGGTTGGACAACTCTTCCTCCTTGCTTAATTCCTTTTTGCCCTCACAAAAAAATACAGGAGGCAAAACATGGAAATTCTGGTATGTGTCAAGCGAGTTCCTGACACTTCTGAAAATGAGATAGAGATCAACAAAGACGGTTCCGACATCATTCGGGACGATCTGGTTTATTCGGTCAATGAGTGGGACAATTATGCAGTGGAAGAAGCCATTCAGATTCGGGACAAAGTGGGCGGCAGCGTCACGGTTGTCAGTGTGGGCGATGATGATGCTGAGGAAGTGCTGAGAAGAGAAATGGCAATGGGCGCTGACAGCGGTGTTCTGCTCAGAGACGACGCGTTCAACGGCTCTGACGGCAAAGGCATTGCCGCCATTCTCAAGGCCGAAATTGAGAAAGGCAAATATGATCTGATTCTCTGCGGCGCGCAGGCAGACGACGGCGCAGGCCAGGTGGGCGGCATGGTTGCGGCCATGCTGGACTATCCCTATGCCTCTCTGGTGAACAAAATAGAGGCGGACGGCGACAAGATAAAAGTGGGCCGGGAAATCGAAGGCGGAAATCAGGAGATGAGCGAGATAGATATGCCCTGTGTGCTCTCCATCCAGACCGGCATCAACGAACCCCGCTATGTGGGCATCCGCGGCATCCGCAAAGTGGCCTCCGTGGATATCCCTGTGCATGGTGTGGGAGACCTCGGAATTGACGCGGCCACCGTGGGCCAAGCCGGTGCGAAAGTCAGACGCTTGGATTATTTTGTGCCCGAACTTGGCGAAGGTGCCGAAATCCTTGAGGGCGGCACCGACGATATTATTGAGGAACTGATCAGGAGACTGAAGGAAAAGGGAGGGATAAAATAATGGCCGGACAGATTTTTGCATATATTGTTCACAAAGAAGGCAAGGCCGACGACACCGCACTTGAACTGCTTGCCGCGGCCAAAAAGATAGATGCCGGCGCATCAGTAAATGCCATTGTCGTGGGACCGGATGCAGTATGCAACGAAGTTGCCGCGGCCTACAACGAGGTCTGGAAAATCGCCAGCGACACATATCCCAACGCGGAAGTTATCCGCAGGGCATTGGCGAACATCCTGCCCAAAGATGCCATTGTCCTCGTTACCCATGACACCTTCGGCATGGATCTCTGCCCCGGGCTTTCCGTGAAACTTGATTCGGCGTTTGTCGCGGATGTGATGGATTTCGAAGGCATTGACGGCACAAACCTGAAAATCATTCGTCAGGAATACAGCGGCATGGTCAGCACCCATGTTCACTGCGACATTTCCGGCGGAGCGGTGATCAATGTGCGTCCCGGTTCCTTTCAGCCCGAAGAGGGCGGCGCAGGCGGTTCTGTGGTTGACAAAACTGGCGATGCAGGCGATCTTTCCGAAACCACCCGGCGTTTTCTCGAAGTGGTTGAAGCCGAGGCAGGCGACGTGGATATCACCAAATCCGAAATTCTCGTGTCCGTGGGCCGCGGCATTGAGGATCAGGACAATCTGGAGATGATTCAGGAACTGGCCGAGGCCGTGGGCGGTGATGTGTCCTGCTCCCGTCCCATCGTGGATGCAAAATGGCTGGAAAAATCCCGTCAGGTGGGAACCTCCGGCCAGACTGTCAAACCCAAGGTTTATCTGGCACTGGGCATCAGCGGCTCCTTTCAGCACATGGGCGGCATCAAGGGCAATCCCTACATCGTGGCCGTGAACAAAAATGCCAAAGCCCCCATTTTTCAGTTCGCAGACGTGGGCGTGGTCACAGACATCCTTGAGTTTATTCCCGAACTGGCGGAAAAAATACAGGAAGCGAAGTAGTGGGAAGTGCTTTGATCGCTCGCTGACGTGCTTCACATGTTTGATCGTAACTACAAGGATTGAATATAGTAAGGATTGTCGGCATTTATCCTTACTAAACCAAATCCTTGTAGTTCTGTGTGCGTCAAGACTACAGGGATTGAATGTAGTAAGGATTGTTGGCATTTATCCTTACTAAACCAAATCCTTGCAGTTTTGTGTGTGACTACAGGGATTGAATGTAGTAAGGATTGTCGGCATTTATCCTTACTAAACCAAATCCTTGCAGTTCTGTGTGCGTCAAGACTACAGGGATTGAATGTAGTAAGGATTGTTGGCATTTATCCTTACTAAACCAAATCCTTGCAGTTTTGTGTGCGTCAAGACTACAGGGATTGAATGTAGTAAGGATTGTCGGCATTTATCCTTACTAAACCAAATCCTTGTAGTTCTGTGTGTTATGCAGATCGGATATCTGAAGACTATATCTTATCCTGATTATAACGGATTTAGGGGAGGCATGCAAAGCCCCGTAGGGGGCGGCATATTTACAGCAGCCACAAATATGCCGCCCCTACGGGGCTTGACGGGGCTTCGGGCCTGCCGGTGCTACAAATATGCCGCCCCTACGGGGCTTGGATCGGAGCTTCCCCTAAATCCGTTATAATCATATCTTATCCTTCATCCTCACAAGAAAGCTCGCTATTTCCTCAGATGAAAAAATATGCTTCGCAGCTCCGAGCTTTATGGCTTCCCCGGGCATACCGTGGACCACTGAGCTTTCCTTGTCCTGAGCAATGGTGAGCGCGCCTTTGTCTCTCATCATTTTCAATTCCGGCGCGCCGTCTTTTCCCATGCCTGTGAGCAGTATGCCCATGGCTTCTGCTCCGAAGGCCTCCCCAACAGAACTGAAAAGATAGGACACTGCTGGCCGCAAACCTTTTATCGGCTCTTTTTTGCTGAGAATAATTTCTCCTTTCCGTGTAATTCCCATATGATAGCCATCCGGCGCAAAATAGGCCGCACCCGGCAAAATCAGATCTCCGTGTCTGGGAATCTCAACTGAAACATCTGTTTCCTTTCCAAGCCAGTCTGTCATTCCCTGAAGAAAACCGGGCGATATATGCTGCACAAACAGGAGCGGCACTGGAAAAGTTCTGTCCAAACGTGAAAGGATGGACCGGATCACAGGCGGACCGCCTGTGGAAGCACCGATTGCCACCAATTTTATATTTGGAAGGCGCATATCTGCCATTTTCGGGAGCCGGTGCGGCACTTTTCCCATTTCATCCTTCTGTCTCTTTGAATAACGCCTTATCACCCTGACTTCGGACATCAGCTTGACAGTCTGAATAATTTTTGCAACCATACGCCCGGATTCCGGATGTCCGGGACCCCTGGGTTTTTCCAATGCCGCCACAGCACCTGCTCTGATGGCCCGGAAGGTGTTTTTAACCTGTTCGGGAATCAGGCTTGAGCTGATAACGACAATGGGAACCGGACAGCGCTCCATGATCAGCCGGGTCGCCTCATATCCGTCCATGCGAGGCATCTGAATATCCATTGTGATCACATCAGGACGTTTTTTTTCTGCTAATTCAACAGCTTCTCTGCCATCCTCGGCAACCCCCGCCACCTCCAGGTTTTCATCCGAAGCGATAATATGCCGCAAATATTCACGGCTGGTAGGCGAATCATCCACAATGAGGACTCTTATCATAATTTTTTTATCCTAACAATACCCCGAAACTTCTGTTTCTTCCATCCTCCTTGGCCCGATACATACACTGATCCGCAGCGTCTATCAGAGATTCCATGGTGATCTGACGATTTTTTTCCGAGGGAATAATACTTGCCACACCGAAACTGGCTGTAATTCTTACGATGTCCGTTCCGGTTGAGATGGGTGTCTGTGAGACCATGAGACGATATCTTTCCGCAACCTTGTTTGCGCCGTCCATATTTGTTTCCGGCAGGACAATGAAAAATTCCTCGCCGCCATATCTTACCATCCAGTCCGTACCTTCCCGGATAAATTCCATGATACACCTGGCAAACTCTTCCAGAACACGGTCTCCCGCCTGATGTCCATAATTGTCATTGATATTCTTGAAATGATCAATATCGCAAATGATGACGGACAGGGGATGCCCGTATTTCATGGCGTGTTTGATGGAATCGGGCAGATGGGTATTCAGGTATCGCCGATTATAGGTTTTGGTCAGAGGATCGGTGATGGACAGTATTTCGTTTTCCCGGATAAGTTTTCGCAGGGAATGCTCAAGTTCCACGATTCGGTTTGCCGCTTTGAGTCTGGCAATCAGTTCCGCCTCATCCGGCGGTTTGACGAGATAGTCGTCCGCACCCGCATCCAGTCCTGCTATGATATCATTTCTCGAAGCTTTGGTTGTCAGAAGAATGATATAGACATACCCTGGAAATTCTTGTTCCCTGATGGCCTGACAGAATTTAAACCCGTCCATTTCAGGCATGATCCAGTCGGTGATGACAATGGGGAAAAAATTTTTCCGAATCAGATTCAGTCCCTCTATGCCGTTATGGGCGGTGACAACCCGATATCCCCTTTGTTCCAGAATAATTTTCAGTCTCATCGCCTGAGTCGGGCTGTCTTCGACAATCAGAATGTCAATATTTTTTCTCACAATAACCCCTTTTAAATGAGAATCATAAGTTGGAAATGTAGAACAAATTTGCAATTAGTCTCAGTAGGAATCAGGAATTGGAAACCGGACTCCGCTTCTCAAATCAGCCTCTTAATCACTTCAAGCAGCTTGCTCTGGTCAAAACTGCCTTTCACAATATAGGCATTGGCCCCCGCATCAATTCCCCGCTCACGGTCTTCATCAGAATCAAGACTTGTCACCAGCACCACGGGGATACCCGAAAGTTTCTCATTGGCACGGATTTTCTCCGTCAGTTCAAAACCATTCAGTCTGGGCATTTCCACATCTGACACCACCACATCGAATTCCTCGGTCCTGAGCAGAGTGTAGGCAATCTGACCGTCCGCCGCGGTTTTGACTGCATATCCGGCAGATTCCAGAATATTTTCAATCAGCATTCTGGAAGTGATGGAATCCTCTGCCACTAAAATATTATGTTTTTTCGTAGCCTTATCTCCGGAGAATGTTTTTTTTGAGGTCCAAGGGCTGAATTTGTTCTCAGAAGAGAATTTCAGCAGATCATGAACATTCAGAATGGGAACAACTTTTCCCGTACCCAGAATTGTGGCCCCTGCAATATGGGGAACTCTGGCAAGCTGCGTGCCAAGCCCTTTTGCCAGTATTTCCTGTTCGCAGAGGATTTCTGCGACTCTGAAAGCCATGCGCCTCTGCCCGATGCCCATAATTATCACTGTGACAAATTCCGTATCTTCGGCAGGCTCAGATATCGGATCCGGCAATCCCAGTATATCGGCGAGTTCCGCCAGAGAGACAACTTCCCCGTTCACAGCAATACTTGCTCTGTTTTCAATGGTTTTAATCTTTTCTCTCCGGATCTTCAGCACTCGTTCGGCATAGGCCCCGGGTATGATAAAAAGACTGGCTGCCACCCGCACGAGAATGCCGCGGAAAGTGGTCAGTGTTACGGGTATCCGTATTCGGAAAGAAGTTCCCTTCCCGGGAAACGAATCCGCAGACAAAAATCCTCCGAGCTTTTCAACCTTCTCCTGAACAATGGCAAGTCCGAGTCCTCTGCCTGATATTTCGGTAACCATCTTGCTTGATGAAATGCCGGATCGGAATATGAGCCACAGAACATCCTCATTTCTGATGTTCTCAGCCTCTTTTTCGGATATGATACCCGAATCCACCGCTTCTTCCTTAATCCGCCCCAGATTGACACCTTTTCCGTCATCAGAGACGAGAATATCAACCTTGCTGCTTTCGGTCTGGGATATGGTCAGTTTTATGATCCCGGAACCATGTTTTCCCTGTTTCACACGCGCCTGCGGATATTCAATGCCGTGATCAATGGCGTTACGCAGAAGATGAATGAGCGGGTCCTTTATTTCCTCAAGAATTCGCCGATCTATCTCAATTTCATCGCCGGCAATGATCAGTTCCGCCTCTTTTCCCTTATCCCTCAGAATATCCCGCATCATTCTCGGAAATATGTCGGACAGATTTGAAAAGGGAAGCATCATCACCTTTTTCATGTCATCAAGAAGAGCATCCGTCATTCGGGAAAGTATCCGCTGCTCATTTTCCGCAGCTTTTTTCAGGCTTTTCATTTCTTTTGCCAGAGACTGCATATGGTCGTAATTCCAGTCGGCAAAGGTCATCAGCCCGGGAAGAGAGCCATGCGTAATTTCGGAACTGCCAGCCGGAGGGTCTGCTTTGAGATACCTGCGCAATGTCCGATATTCCGTTTCAATCTGAACCCATTTCTTTTTCCACTGTTCAAACAGGCTCAAAATACTTCGAATGTCCAGCAAATGCTGGGCTGACATCAGTTTCAGGGATGTGAGCTCCTCAACTTTCAGAAAAAGTGTGTCAAGCTTGGCAGCAGAAATTCTGACAGTCCCCGAAAACGGGGATTGACTCCGATAGTTCCGAACTCCGTCAGAATCATCTGCTGTGTTCGCATTCAGGGTTTGATTCTGAAATCGGGCATCATTGCCAGATTCCTCCTGTCCGTAAGGAATCGTCTCACTCGCTTCCGGCTTCGTGACAGGCTCGGAGACGTTTTCGGCATCATTGTCCGGTCCCCCTGAAAGAATCGGTTTGTAAGGAATGGTCTCACTCGCTTTCTGCTTCGTGACAGGCTCGGAGACGTTTTCGGCATCATTGTCCGGTTTGTAAAGAGCTGCCTCACTCTCTTCTAACTTTGTGATAAGGCAGGAGATGTTTTCCTTATTGCGAAGGGATTGTTCCTCATCCGATGAAAACAGGGTGTTTTCAACCGCGCGTATGCTGTCATGCAGGATATCGAAAAGATCGGGGGACAGCGAGGGCGGAGCATTTTTTTGCAGTTTGGCAAAAATGCCCTCCACAGACTGGCACAGCGCCTCTATATCCGTCAGATTGGCAGCCCTGGCCGCGCCCTTCAGACTGTGCGCCTCC
>Ga0233403_10000979_pt1 | contig 13531 bp, 5 predicted proteins | sample Na_oxic_1_MG_FD_179866 | JGI IMG/M metagenome (GOLD analysis project Ga0233403, IMG submission 179866) | Seawater microbial communities from Saanich Inlet, British Columbia, Canada - Na_oxic_1_MG | ecosystem: Environmental > Aquatic > Marine > Inlet | place: Canada: British Columbia | collected...
TTTGGGATATTGTCGAAGACGAGCAAGGTGTTTTGTGGATTGCGACTGATGGCGGAGGCTTGAATCAATTTGATCGCCAAACTGAAACCTTTGTTCATTATCAACAGAATCTTCAAAATCCTACCGGACTAAATAATAATTTTATCCTGTCACTTTATCAAGATCGTGCCGGGATACTCTGGATTGGCACTGCTGGTGGGGGACTTAATCTGTTTCATCAAGCACAGTTTGGCCATTATTTTCATAATCCTATTGACTCTAATAGCTTGAATAATAATGATATTTCTGCAATCTATGAAGATAGAGATGGCTGGCTATGGGTAGGAACAGAGGGTGGTGGTTTAAATCAGTTTGACCAAACCCGGCAAACCGTGACGCATTATGTGCATGATCCACAGAATCCTAATAGCTTGAGTAATAACGATATTCAGTCTATTTATCAAGATAGTCAAGGGATTTTATGGATTGGTACTTATGGTGGTGGCTTGAATCAGTTTAATCGGCAGCAAAATCGCTTTATCGCCTATCAAAATAACCCGGATAATAATAATACTTTAAGCAATGATTATGTGATGTCAATTTATGAAGATAACAAAGGTTGCTTGTGGATTGGCACCCTGAATGGGCTAAATCGGTTTGAGCGTCAATCTCATCAATTTAGCCATTTTTTTCATGATCCTAACAATCCCAATTCTTTGAGTCATGATACGATTTATACCATTTACCAAGATAAAACCGGCTCATTATGGATTGGTACTGAGGGCAATGGACTTAACCAATTCAATGAAAAATCTAATCAATTTATACGTTATCAACATGATTTACAAAATCCCAATAGTTTGAGCCATAACCATGTGAGTGTGATTCACGAAGATAAAACCGGGACGTTATGGGTGGGTACTTATGGCGGCGGGCTTAACCAATTCAACCGAAACACAAAAACATTTCGCCATTACCGCGAGCAACATGGCTTACCTAATGATACGGTTTATGGCATTTTGGAAGATGAGCAGGGTTATCTTTGGCTCAGCACCAATAAAGGTTTATCGAAATTCAACCCCAAAACCGGCACTTTTAGAAATTATGATGTATTAGATGGACTCCAAAGCAATGAATTTAATCCGGCTTTCCATAAAAATCGCGGCGGCGAATTATTTTTTGGAGGCATTAATGGCTTCAATGTGTTCTATCCGCCACAGATTCAAGATAATTTTTATAAGCCGCCCATCGTGCTCACCCAATTTAAAATTTTTAATCAACCGGTTCCTATCGGCAACGATTCTCCCCTCAAACAGCATATTAACCTCACCCAAGAAATTAAGCTATCTTATCAACAGTCATTTTTTTCCTTTGAATTTGCCGCCTTAAATTTTTTAACGCCGGCAAAAAATCAATATGCCTATAAACTAGAGAAGTTTGATCAAGATTGGAATCAAATTGGTACTCGCCGTCAAGCCTATTATACTAATGTACCGCCCGGAACTTATTGGTTTTATATGAAGGGCAGTAATAATGATTATATCTGGGATGAACCGGGTAGCATAAAAATTATCATCACCCCCCCTTGGTGGGAAAAACGCTGGATTCAAATCAACCTCATCATCTTATTGGTGACTATGATAACGAGTGGATTTTATTGGCGGGTTGCCACGATTAACCGCCAAAAACATCAATTAGAGAAACGAGTGCAAGAAAGAACCGAAGAATTGCAAGTCGCCAAGCAAAAAGCGGAAGTCGCTAACCAAGCCAAAAGCACTTTTTTAGCCAGCATGAGCCATGAGCTGCGAACACCTCTCAATGGGATTTTAGGCTATGCTCAAATCTTACAGCGCGATTCCTCTATCACCACGGGGCAGCAACACGGCTTGAATGTCATTGAGCAAAGCGGCAATCATCTGTTAGCCCTTATTAATGATGTGCTTGAACTTGCTAAAGTCGAAGCGGGCAAAATAGAATTGTACGAGATAGATTTTAATTTACCCTCATTACTGAATGGTGTTAGCGAAATCATTAATATACGTGCTCAAGAAAAAGGCATTAACTTTTATTTAGAATCTGCGGATAATCTACCCAATGGTGTGCATGGTGATGAACGACGGCTGCGGCAAATCTTACTGAACTTATTGGGCAATGCGATCAAATTCACGGCTCATGGCAGCGTCACCTTAAAATGTAGGGGCGAACCTGCGTGTTCGCCCCGAAATGATTTTTATCTCTATTTCAAAATAGAAGACACTGGTGTTGGTATCCCTCCAGAAAATCTTGAGAATATTTTTGATCCCTTTAAACAAGTTGGAAAGCAAGAACATCAAGCTAAGGGAACCGGTTTAGGATTAGCCATCAGCAAGAATTTAGTCGAATTGATGGGAGGGCAATTGCGCGTCAGCAGTCAAATCAATGTTGGTACTCAATTTTGGTTTGAATTAGCTTTGCCAATTGTGGATTATAATGTCGCCGAAATTACCCCGCCGCAACCGATTATTGGAATCAAAGGTGAGCCGCCCAAAATATTAGTCGTGGATGATAATTTGGACAATCAAGCCGTACTGGTTGACACCCTTGCGCCGTTGGGTTTTTACGTAAAACAAGCCAACGATGGGCGCGAAGGATTAGAAACCGCCATCAAATGGCAACCGGATGTGATTATCACCGATTTAATCATGCCGAAAATGGATGGCTTTGAATTAATTCGCCGATTGCGCCAATCCCCACTATTGAAAGAAAAGATTATCATTGCGAGTTCAGCCAGCGTGTACGAAGCAGACAAAAACAAGAGTCTAGCCGTTGGCAGTGACGCTTTTTTGCCTAAACCGATACCAACCGAAATGCTTTTGGAGCAATTGCAACACCATCTTAATCTAACTTGGATATATAAGATTAAAGAAACTGCCAAAGAAAACCACACCACCCCGATGGTATTTCCCCGGGTAGCTGAATTAGAAAAACTATATGAGTTAACCCTAATGGCTGATATTGACGAACTTAAAGAACAGGTAGCCATTTTAGCTAAGTCGGATGTTTCGTTAAAACCATTTGTTACCAAAATGCAGAGCCTCCTTAAAAAGTACAAAATGGATGAATTGAGTGAATGGCTTGAAAGAGAAATAACAGATGACAAGTAGAAATCCGATTTTTGGCACCCAAAGTACAGTTGTTTCGGGAATGGAACGAAGTGGATTTCCCGAAACGAAAGCCAAATGTGGGTTTCGGGAAATCCGCTCCGCTCCATTCCCGAAACAACTGTTAAAATCGGAGATCGATAATACCATCAAATTTTCGCCGTTTATTTTTCACCGATTTTCTTAAAGAAAAAATCGGATTTCTAAACTCTTTTCTGGAGTGGCTTCTGGCTAAATTAGCATTAAAATTGCATAACCAAATACGTTATCAAATGATACGCTCGCAAAACTCTTTCCGGTAGGGGTGGGCAATGTGTTTTGATTGCCCACCGAGTTTTGCAAAATGCTCAAATGTTATTTTTTATGTAACTAGGGCAACCTCTCATCGTTATACATAAGTATTTAAATAATTGAAATACAAGGATATTATGTAGGATGGATAAAGCGACAGCGTATCCACCGAATATCCGCAAAAATGGTGGATACGCTATCGCTTTATCCACCCTACAATTCATATCATTTTGATTTGTGTATAACGATGAGGGGCAACCTTCGGTATTGCCCCGACAATTGATTGGAGATTGTAGGGGCATACCGATTTGGTTGCCCTTTTAAATTCCCGCAATTTTGTTAAGCGAATGGAGAGATAACGGATGACCAACAAAATTTTAATTGTTGATGATGAGCCAAACAATTTAGACGTATTGCATAATTGTTTGTACGAAGCCGGCTTTAAAGTGCCGGTAGTTGAAAATGGAGAAGCAGCCCTCAAACGGATTAATTATATCAAACCGGATTTAATTCTGTTGGATGTGATTATGCCGGGAATGGATGGGTTTGAAACTTGCCGCCGCTTGAAAAAGCATGAAGTGACAAAAGATACGCCCATTATTTTTATAACTGCCAAAACCGAACACGTTGATAAAATTAAAGGGCTTGAAATTGGCGCAGTTGACTACATTAGCAAACCCTTCCAACCGGTGGAGGTAGTCGCTCGTGTCAAAAAACATTTGACTATCAGCAATTTACGCAAACAACTCGAAGTACAAAATGCCCAATTGCAAGACCATGTTTACCATCTGGAAAGTATAGCGGCTCTGGGGCAAGCCATCAGTGAAACCCAAGATGTGGCTCAAATGATGGAAAATGCCATGCAGGTGACATTATCGGTGTTCAAGTGTGATCGGGCTTGGCTCCTATATCCTTGTGATCCGAACGCACCAAGTTGGCAAGTGCCAATAGAGGCGACAACGCCAGAATACCCCGGTGCTAACACTTTAAATACGGACCTCCCGAAGGATCCGGCAGTATCTGAGCTTATGAAGGATTCTTTGTCTGCAACTGCTCCGATTGCTTTCGGACCAAAATATGAACACAAAGTGCCCTCAATTGCCAAACAGTTTTCGGTTCAAACCATGCTATGTTTAGCCATCCACCCAAAAATTGGCAAACCGTGGCTGTTGGGATTGCATCAGTGTTCTTATGCTAGGGTATGGACTGAAAACGAACTCAAACTTTTCCACGAATTTGGACAGCACATTGGTGTAAGTTTGGGACTCTCCATTTCTGTTGAAGAACTGGCAAAAAGTGAAGAACGCTTATCCCGTGGGCGTTATCATAGTTTTATCGGTGCTTCTAAACCAATGCAGACAATTTACCATGTCATTGATAACGTGGCAACTAGTAAAGCATCCATTTTGATTACTGGCGAAACTGGCACCGGTAAAGAACTGTGTGCGGAGGCTATTTATAAGGAAAGTAAACGTGCGGATAAACCTTTCGTGGTGTGTAATTGTGCGGCTATTTCCGAAAAATTGATGGAAAGCCATTTATTTGGTCATGTTAAAGGGGCCTTTACTGGAGCGGTTAGTGAGCAAAAAGGACTTGTATCTCAAGCGGATGGGGGTACTTTGTTTTTGGATGAAATTGGAGAATTACCACTGGCAATGCAAAGTACCTTATTGCGTTTTGTGCAGACTAAGACATTTTCTAAAGTGGGTAGCCATAAAGTAGAGGAGGTGGATATTCGTTTCGTATGTGCGACTAATCGGAATTTGTTAGCCGAAGTCAAAGCCCGGCAATTTCGGGAAGACCTTTATTATCGTCTTAACACTATTGAGATAAATTTGCCGGCTTTACATAAACGGGGGCCAGATATTTTACGGCTGGCTAAATTTTTTCTGCGTAAGTTTGTGAAAGAAGAACAGAAAGGTTTTCAGGGTTTTAGTGCTGAAGCTGAGAGTAAGTTATTGAGTTACGAGTGGCCCGGTAATGTACGGCAATTGCAGAATACTATTTATAATTCGGTGGTATTAAATAAGGGTAAAGTGATTACTGCCAAGATGATTACCATACGAAAGGATGAGGAAGAACACACCAATATTGCTACCCCTCATTCTATACCGACTACTGATTTAACTCTAACACCTTCAGGCGTTGTAACAGTTAATCGATTTTGTTCTTTTAAAGAGATTGAACAAGAAGTAATTCTCAAAGCTGTTGAACATTGTGATGGCAATGTCACACAAACTGCCAAGTTATTGGAAATTAGTAAAGCCACTATTTTCAATAAGCTAAAGCAGTATAAGGAATCCCCGGATAAATGATTTAACGCGAGACTCAATTTATTTATTTTATATTGCACACGGGCACAAATTAAACTTTTATGTAGGGTGGGCAAGGTCTTTTTCTTGCCCACCAGCTTCATTAGAAAAGTTAAGTTTGTTCCCGCGCTGACTATAGTAAAATTAGCCAGTGTAACATTTTTTTATTATACAACAAGTTAGTTCTTAACTCAATGGCAGTGAACCGGAGGTTGGGAACGAGGAAAACGCCAAGATAGGGAGCGAAGTAAATTTTAAAGAGATGAGATATGAAAAAACACACCGGTCTATTTTTTAGTTGTCCATTTTACCATATTTTCTAAACAATACCTTCGCCAATATCAAAATTTGTTGTTTCGGGAATGAGGTACGATTTCCCGAAACCTATATAAGAGTTTCGGGAAATCCGCTTCGCGCAATGAACGAAACAAATATCCAATTGGCGATGGTATTGCTAAATTCAGATGATTTTAAAAAAGATGATTTTAAAAATTCTATGGCGGACTTGCTTGCTATCTATGCTGGTGTTCGCCAATTATGCTGTTGCTGTGGAAGCATCGCGCAAAAATGTATTAGTTCTATATACTTACGGCACATATATGGCCTCGAATATTATCATTGAGCGCGGAATTAAGGATACCTTTAAAACCCATGCGGTGGAGTTGTATCGTGAATATATGGATTTACGGCGAGTATCCAGTGAAGCCTATCTCGAACGGTTGAAACAGAGTTATGCACGCAAATACGCCCAACGTAAAATAGATGCAATTATTGTGGTAATGGCGGGTGCTTTGGATTTTATCCGGCGTTATGGCGAAACATTGTTTCCCGGAGTGCCAGTGGTTTTTTGCGCATTAAGCCAACCAGAACTTAATGATCGCCAGCTGCCACCCAATATCATCGGCGTTCCACGCAATTTTGACTTCAAGGGTACGTTGGAACTGATGCTACGTTTGCACCCGGAAACCCGGCATGTAGTAGTAGCAGCTCATACCGAGTATAGCATTCGCTCTATGCTAAAATTTGTCCGTGAATCCTTCGCACCGTTTGAATCGCAATTGGAATTCACTTACTATCCGGAACAATCCCTAGAAATTTGGCAAAATACTCTTGCTAATTTACCTCCGCATAGCATTATTTTTTATGTCAAGCTGTGGAAAGACCCGGCCGGAAACCGGTTTCCCCCGGTCCATGCACTGCATTTTATTGCCCTAAATGCTAATGCGCCTATTTATGGCATTTTCGACACATATATCGGACATGGCATCGTGGGCGGACATTTGGATAGCTATGAAGTCCAAGGCCAAACCGCAGCACAATTAATCGTTCGTATTTTCGCGGGTGAAAAACCTCAAGATATTTCTGTCAATACCATGACTACTAACGTTAATATGTTCTATTGGCCGCAACTGAAACGTTGGAATATTCCAGAAAGCCGGCTACCGGCAAATAGCATTATCAAAGACAAACCACCATCTATATGGGAAGCTTATAAGTGGTGGATTATCAGTGGAATTGCAGTGTTAGTGACTGAATCATTGTTGATTATTATGTTGTTGATTCATCGAACAGTACGGTTTCGAGCGGAACAGGAATTGCAGAAGTATCGTCGCCATTTGGAAAAATTGGTGGAAGAAAGAACAGCAGAACTAGTGGACTCAAATAAAGCATTGACAAGTGCTAGAGATCGAGCCGAAATCGCTAACCAAACTAAAAGTACTTTTTTAGCCAGCATGAGTCATGAATTGCGAACCCCTCTCAATGGAATTTTAGGCTATGCTCAAATTTTACAACGTGATCTTTCTATCACTACTCGACAGCAGCACGGTTTGAGTGTAATTGAGCAAAGTGGTGATCATTTGCTAAATCTTATTAACGATGTACTTGATTTGGCTAAAGTCGAATCCGGTAAAATAGAATTGTACCAGATAGATTTTAATTTACCTTTATTCTTGAATGGAGTTAGCGAAATCATTAAGATTCGAGCGCGACATAAAGGCATTGATTTTGACCTTAAATATACGAATGAGTTACCAAATGGGGTGCATGGTGATGAACGACGATTGCGGCAAATATTACTGAATTTACTAGGTAATGCTGTTAAGTTTACGGATGAAGGCCGGGTTACTTTGGAAGTGGAAAGTGAAGAATACAAAGGCGAACACATAGGTTCGCTCGTTTCTTTGTCTTTCAAAATAGAGGACACTGGGCTTGGTATTTCTCCTGAGAATCTTGAGAGTATTTTTGAACCGTTTAAACAAGTTGGTGAACAAGAACGTCAAACTAAGGGTACCGGGTTGGGATTGGCCATTAGTAATAATCTGGTTGAATTGATGGGTGGGCAGTTAAATGTTAGCAGTCAAATCAATGTTGGAACGCAATTTCGGTTTGAAATAACTTTACCAATTGTAGGTTATAATTTTGCTAAGGTTTCTACCCAACGACCAATTATTGGAATAAAGGGGGAATCTTCCAAAATATTAGTCGTGGATGATAATTTGGAAAATCAAGCAGTAGTGGTTGATTTGCTTTCTCCGTTGGGCTTTGAGGTTAAAACTGCTAATGGTGGATACCAAGGATTAGAACAGGCCATCAAATGGCAACCGGATGTGATTATCGCTGATTTAATTATGCCGGAAATAGATGGTTTTGAGTTGATTCGGCAATTGCGTCAATCTCCGATATTGAAAGAAAAGATTATCATTGCTAGTTCAGCCAGCGTGTATGAGGAAGACAAGAAAAGGAGTTCAAGCGTTGGTAGTGATGCTTTTTTGCCTAAACCGATACAAATTGCAACGTTACTTGAACAATTGCAATATCTGTTAAATCTAACTTGGATATATGGAGATAAAATGCCAGAAACGGTTGTAGAAAATAATGCTACAAATATGGTATTGCCTCCGGTTGCTGAATTAGAAAAGCTATATGAGTTATCCTTAATGGGTAACGTTAATAAAATTAAAGAACAGGTTGCTATTTTGGCTGATTATTCTGATGCGAAACTAAAACCATTTATCACTCAAATGCAAGTCTTCCTGAAAAATTGTCAGATGAAAAAATTGCTAAAGTGGCTTGAGGAAGTAATGAAAAATGACTAGTAAAATTTTGATTATAGATGATGATTCCAAAAATTTAGAAGTACTAAATAACTGTTTGTACCATGCTGGTTTTGAAGTATTGGTGGCTGAAGATGGAGAAATGGCTCTCAAACTGGTTAATTATACTAAACCGGATTTAATCTTGTTAGATATAATGATGCCGGAAATGGATGGGTTTGAAACTTGCCGCCGTTTGAAACAGAATGAAGTGACACAAGATACGCCTATTATTTTTCTCACCGCTAAAACTGAAACGGTTGATAAAATTAAAGGGCTTGAAATGAGTGCGGTTGATTACATTACCAAACCCTTCCAAATTAAAGAAGTAATTGCACGGGTCAACAAACATTTGACTATCAGTAATTTGCGTAAACAACTGCAAGCCCAAAATGTCCAATTGCAAGACTATGTTTATCATTTGGAAAGTTTGGCTCGTCTTGGGAAAGTCATCAATGAAACTCAGGATGTGACCCAAATGATGGATAAGGCCATGCAAGTGACATTGGCAGTATTCAAATGTGAGCGGGTTTGGTTGTTATATCCTTGTGATCCAAATGCAGCAAGTTGGCGTGTGCCGGTAGAGGTTACTACGTCAGAATATCCGGGAGCTAATATTTTAAATACCGATATACCAATGCAACCGGTGATATCTGAGGTTATGCAAAACTCTTTGTCTGCAACTGGCCCAGTCGCTTTCGGGCCTGAGTATGAACATAAAATACCACCGGATATAGTCGAACAGTTTGCCGTTCAATCGCAATTGAGCATGGCTATTTATCCAAAAATTGGTAAACCGTGGCTGTTTGGAATCCATCAATGTTCTCAGACTCGGGTGTGGACTGAAAATGAACTTAATCTATTTCAGGAGTTTGGACAGCAAATTGCGGTGAGTTTGGGGCTATCTATTTTGGTTGAGGAACTGCGTAAAGCAATATCGCCTCGTGAACGTTATCATAATTTTATTGGTGCTTCTAAACCAATGCAGACGGTTTATCATATTATAGATAACGTGGCGACTAGTGAAGTGTCTATTTTGATCACCGGCGAAACTGGTACCGGTAAAGAACTATGTGCGGAGGCAATTCATAAAGAAAGCAACCGAGCAGCTCAACCCTTTATCATTTTCGATTGTGCGGTTATTCCAAAAGAGTTAATAGAAAGTCAATTATTTGGTCATGTCAAAGGGGCTTTTACGAATGCGTTTAATGATCGGCAAGGAGCCGCGTTACAGGCTGATGGCGGTACTCTATTTTTGGATGAAATTGGGGAAATGCCTTTGGATTTACAAAGCACGTTGCTACGTTTTGTCCAAACGAGAACTTTTCGCCAAGTTGGTAGCGATGAAGTAAAGCGAGTGAATATCCGTTTAATTTGTGCAACTAATCGCAATTTATTGGCGGAGGTTGAAGCCGGGCGATTTAGGCAAGACCTGCATTATCGTATTAACGTTATTGAAATTAAATTACCGGCTTTACGTGAACGAGGAGCGGATGTTTTATTGCTGGCTAAATTTTTTCTACATAAGTTTGCCAAACAAGAGCAAAAAGATTTTCAGGGCTTTAGTCATGACGCGGAAAAAAAGTTATTGGATTATGTCTGGCCCGGTAATATTCGCCAATTGCAGAATACGATTCATGGTGTGGTGGCATTAAATAAAGGTAAAGTGATTACTGCTGAAATGATTACCACCAGAAATGATGAGGGTATTGCCACTAATCTTGTAAGCTCATTAGCAGGTCCGAGACCAACTCTAACCCCTTGCGGCCTTGTAACAGTCAATAAGTTTTGTTCGTTTGAAGAAATTAAAAAAGAGGTAATTCTTAAAACAATTAAAAATTGCGATGGCAATGTGGTTAATGCGGCGAAATTATTGAAAATCAGTAAATCTTATATTTACAAGCAGAAAAAACAGTGGCAGAGAGGCAAATAATGTCTCCAATTCTGATTTCCGTCCGGTGGAAAAGTTTTTGCAATCTGCACAGATTTTTGCATAATAGCAAAAAAAGCTAGGGTTAAATTTGCGGAAAAATTACGCGAAAGCTAATGAATTCACGCACATCGCATAGTTGGTATTTGTATTGCATTGAGACTGTCCAAATACTAAATAATTGTGTGCGAATCACAAATCGTTATTTGGTAAATTTATGGTTTAAGTTCAAGTGGAATTGGGAAAGTCGTCTTTGTCAGTACCAGACAGCTTCTACAGTGAGACATATAATTTGGAGCGTTGGCTGGAGGGACTTGAAACTCGCGACTTATCCTAGTACATATCTTTTAGAAGTATAACTAATTGGGTTAATATCATGAAAAGAAATTACTTACAAGCAGCAGTAGTCAGTGGTCTTTTGTGTTTAAGCGGTGCGGTTTTTGCGGAAACCCAAGATGTGTTTTTTGACGGGGATGTGTCGGCTGCCTGTAGCTTTGACGGTGCAGCCGCAGAGGGCACTCTCGATCTACGTGCAGATGGGAAACAGCTCTCGTCGGAGGAGGGGGTGGGGACTCGCGGGGAGGTTGTCGTGACATGTACGGGCGCTGGTACAATCGGCGTGATGATGCCGTTAGGTGTAACGTCCGTCCCGGCGGAGACAGCGAAGGCAAGTGCCCTGCACGCAACGGAAACAGGGGCGGCGATTGCCCAGTCGAGTGGTGGTCCAGCGACGATAGCGGGTGCGGTTAGCGCGCAGAAGTATTATGTTTCAATGGGCGTGGACTCATCGTCATTGATTCCGGCGGGCACTTATCGATACAAAGTGGTGGTGTCGGTAGCTGCGGACTGAAGTAGAAGGCTGGGCGACCGAGGAGGAGTTTGTGTGTCATCATGACCACAAATCAAGGGACAACCAGCGCGAAACAGAATGCCTAACTCGTAAAGTCGGTATGCCGTGAATCCTTGTTGTGATAGTACCGAATCAGGCACCCAACCACTGATGGGTAAAGTGGTCAACACTTAAAAAACCCCTGACTGGATTCCCACGCCGGCGCGTGGGAACCAGGAGGCTGAGTAGTTACCTCTAAAGAAGAAATTGGCACCCTTCACTCATTATTTTACAAACTTTCTATCTGCTCCATAGATAAGCCCGTTACCTCCATGATAGTCTTTGCGGCTACTTCAGCCTCCTTCATATTTTTGGCCATCATTAAAACACTTTCTTCCCTACCTTCTTTTTTGGCTTTTTGAGTTTGTTCTTGCAGATATTCTTCGTCGGAATATTCATCTTTCATCCGCGCATATTCTTGTGGGCTAACTTGGTCTTTTTTAATTAAAGAAAAGACTTCTTGAATAACCTCATTGTGGTAATCACTTTCTTCAACCTGTTTATCCAAACTATCATTTATGGCTTTTAACCATTCTTGATAAGGCTCGGGAGTATTATCGGTGACATATTTGGGACAAACATAAACAATTTTGTGTTGAGTTTCCGCAATGCGAGTGCCATCTAATTTTTTGGGGCTAAAATCGGTGACTAGTACATCGGTTTTGTGTTTGTCGCCGGAGGTTAAAACCACAATTGTATAAACCTGCATCTTTGGTTTATAATTTGCGGAACTGGTGATTTGTTCTAATAACGCCGCACAGTGATAATGCAGAAACCGGTCATAATGGTCTTGATAGCGTTTATGCTGAATATCAATAATCAGGCGATTTTTTCGATCTTGGGCAAATAAATCAAAACGGCTATCTACTCTTCCGATAATCGGCGAAAAAGATTTCTCAGTTTCGACTTTATCAATTTCAATCTCTATTCCAAGCATATCTTTTACAAAAGCGGTAAAGATATGTGGTTTAGAAAAGACTTTTTTAAAGATAACGCCATAGCGTAACGGGACAACTTCAATCATTTGTTTAATACCGGTGGTTTGGTGTAATAAATATTATATTAGTCGATGGGTGCATTTCCGGTTATAGGGTTAACTACAAGGATTGTATATAATTTATAAAAATGGATTTTTGGTTCATAGTTACAGCATTGCCTATCTAAAGATTACATGAACCTATCCCACTATTCATTTGAACTGTGATTGGTATGATTAATGTGATTCATAAGAAACCAATCTTTAAAATAAATCATACCAATCACATAAATCACAGTTCAAATCTTGAGGGAATTTATTTGCTATCCGATACAAGGTTTTATATAGCTTTAGTGATTGGTGTAATTAGTTATTTGCCAGAAAAAAATTTGAATAGTGGGATAGGTTCATGGTTTAAATAATTTCCTACGGTAAAATTTTCGGTGATTGTCGGGTTACATTTAGATTAAGATTTGATGATTTACCAACATGTAGGTCAGGTTAGTGACAACCCGACACCAAATTTCTCCATCACCAAAACATTTACTGTAGGAATAATTTTGTTTTGATGTTTCTCAAAATTCCTTTGATTAGTTCCCGGTTTTAAAATATGAACCGTAACTACTCAGTCTCCTGGTTCCCACGCGCTGGCGTACTGCCATTAAGTTAAGGAATATTTGTTGGAGTCCAAACCTTCAGATTTGGACTATTAGGTTTAAAATCAAATACTTCCAAATCTGAAGGTTTGGATTCCAATGCTTAACTTAATGGCAGTGACGCTGGCGCGTCAATGCCATATCGTCTCGGAATATTTGTTGGAGTCCAAACCTTCAGATTTGGACTATTAGGTTTAAAATCAAATACTTCCAAATCTGAAGGTTTGGATTCCAATGCTTAACTTAATGGCAGTGACGCTGGC
>Ga0233403_10000980_pt1 | contig 13512 bp, 9 predicted proteins | sample Na_oxic_1_MG_FD_179866 | JGI IMG/M metagenome (GOLD analysis project Ga0233403, IMG submission 179866) | Seawater microbial communities from Saanich Inlet, British Columbia, Canada - Na_oxic_1_MG | ecosystem: Environmental > Aquatic > Marine > Inlet | place: Canada: British Columbia | collected...
AGCAATAAGATGCGAGCCTGTTAATTGCGAAGGAATGTGATGTAAATCAATGGGTTACATAAGAAATAGACTGTTCATCAGTCATTGAATTGTTCCCAAATAATCGTTTTGCTATAAAAGCAAAAAAGTTAAACGGGAACAACTCTAGTGATCATGATTATTCGCATGACTCATCTCAGGAGTGACGTGGTTCCAAATGGGTAGAGGTTTTTTGCCAAGCAGAGGATTTGACAAGACTAATTTCCGCTTCCCGATGAGTGATTTTAACTAATCGACTGATCTCTTTAACTCGCGAGCTTTGTATTGCCAATATCAGCAAAATCTCTCCATCAGCAATACGGGTTTGAAAAGCTTCTAACTCGTGATTAGGCATATCACGGGCAATCAAAGCTGAAACCAAGGTACCGAAACCGGTACCCGCTATCGTCGTCGCAAGAAGGACAGCGCCACCGCCAAGCACCACACCTGCGGGTGGAAAAGTGATTGCCAATAAACCGCCCAACATACCGGCGATACCGCCCACACTGGCCCCTAATTCCAAGCCATAAGCGAGTTCAGTTTTTTGCAATGCAGACGCTTGGTGTAAACCTTCTAGTGGAATATCGTTACGTGCCACGACATGGATATCTCGTTCTGCAAGCCCTACTTTTCGTAGTGAAGTGACGAGCTGTTTGCAATGCGCCACATCGGGCAACATAAAATAAAGCATTCTACGCATAGCATATTCCTCTGTGGTTAAAAATGTGCATTAAACAGATTATAATAATACACTAAATTTGAATATCAAGGTATATCAAGAGCAGAGATACAGGTTGGCTACTACAATCTAATCTCGACTCATAACCAAATCACTTCGAGAATAGATCGGTCGTGTAGAGGTGAACCTGCGTCTTTGCCCTCTTTTGACTTTATTCCAAATGCTCTTTTTTCAATGCCATTGTAGCATAAATTGCTGTTATCAGCTTAGCAACTTTTATTTGATAAAAATGTGCAAAAACTTATGAAAAACAAACTGTTAACTAAAAATATTGAAACTAATAAAAAGCAATAAGTTTCTTTAAATAAATTGCTGACACTTTGAAATTGATAAAAACAATCCGTGTCTTGTGCATTTTTCCTATAGGAATTCAGATAATTTCAAAATGAATTTCAAAGTAGATTGCCCAGACAGAAAGGTTGGCAGGGCTAATCCTTTGCCCCAGCCCAAAAATGATTGATAATTTTCTGAAAAGTAGTTAAAAGGGGTTTAAACAGTAGTTGAATTATCATATAGTATTGTGTATTATCGCATACTATGCAAATGATAAAAATAGGAAAAGCAGCTAAGTTACTGGGAATATCTATTCAAACCTTGCACAAGTGGGAACAAACTGGAGAACGGGTACCTGTTAGTAAGTCAAATGCAGGAACACGTTATTATGATGCCGATAAATTATTAAATCTAAACAATGTAAGATAATCCAACAATAGGATATGCTCGTGTCTCTAGTCATGATCAAAAAGAGGATCTTGTACGACAATCCGAATTGCTAGAAACCTTTTGTGTCGCTTCAGTCTGGCGGTTTAAGATTATTTCTGACTTGGGTTCTGGTATGAACTACAAGAAGAAAGGTTTAAACGAACTATTAGAATTGATTGCAGAAAAAGAAAATACGTCGAATCGTTTTAACACACAAAGATCGTTTGTTGCGCTTTGGTTCTGAATTATTTTTTGCCTTATGCGAAATACAAGGCATTGAAATCGTTATTATCAATAAAGGTGAACAACCCTCATTTGAGGAAGAACTTGCAAAAGATGTGCTTGAAATTATTACGGTTTTTCTGCAAGACGTAGGGCAGTAGAAGTCATAAAAATAAAAAATTAATGGAGCTTTTCAAAAAAGCAGTGGAAGAAAGAAAAATGAAAGGGACACGTATTGTTTTCAGTGACAATTTAAATAAAGGAAAATACAATGCACTGGATGAGCAAGCTCATTTATTAGGAAAAATACGTTCTGAAGTGTGGCAAGGTTTTGGTTCAATCAACAAAGTGGGTGTCAACCATCGCACGGTAAGAAAGGATTGGGTCAAAAACCGTGATTTCTCACCATTACCCGCAAAAGCATGGATCGATCCTTTACGTGATGCACTAGATGATATTCATTTATATGAAAGCGCTTGCAAAGAAAAAGTCCGCAAACAAATTCATGCCAGATTTAAACAAGATAAAGACAGAAAAAAATACTTTGGTTTGCTTAAATATGACCAATGGCGTGATAATCCCCTGCTCTGTCGTTGGATGCGTAAAATAAAAAAGCATGGTAGAAATCATACGCACAATCAAATTGTGTTAGAAAATGGTGTTTATAGTCAATTCAAAGGCAAAGATGGACGTACTTGGTTAAAAATTCCCTCTTTAATTCGTAGAAAACGTATTGCAATACCGCTTAATACGAAAGCGGATTTACACGGAATGCTTAGACTTATTATTAAAGATGGTGTGGTTGAAGTACATTATTTAGCCAACAATCATAAACAGGCAAGTTGTGGTACAGAACTGATAGGTGTAGATAAAGGCTACAGTGAAGTATTTGCTGATTCAGAAGGTGACTTTCACGGAGAAGGCTTTAGTAAATTACTCACACCAATATCAAATGCACGCACCGAAAAAATAAAAAACGTAACAAATTGATTCAAATCGCCAAAAAATCCAAGTCAGCTAAACAAGCTAGAATAATAAAAAACAACTTAGGCACAAAAAAACGCAACCAACAAAACCGTAAAATCAAACAACAAATTAGAAGTCATTGTTTTAAGGCGGTGCATAGCGTGGTTGATAAAGCCAAAGACGTAGTTGCAGAAGATTTAACGAGGCAAATACCGAAGAAAAACAACTGGAAACGGTTTAATAGATTAATGAATCAGTGGACTAAAGGTGCAATAACTGAAGCATTGGAGACAGTAACAAAAGCGAGAGGTTCTCGTTTGCATTATGTCAATGCTGCCTACACCTCACAAATGGACTCAAACACACAACTCCTTGAAGGAAAACGTGTGGGCGATAAGTTTTACCATGTCAATGGGGAGGTTAAGCAAGCAGACACTAATGCTGCGTGTAATATTAAACAGCGTTTAAAAGACCTAGAAATACAGCGTTATACACCGTATCAAAAGGTTAAACAAATTTTGCGTGAATAGACTTCACGCCGTGAAGGAGTTAGTTCCATTACACGATCCTGTAATGGAGCGACCGCCCCTTCTGGACTCTAGTTGCAATCTTTCATTATTATCAACAGAGAGCGTACAAAACTTAGATTTTATATGATTTCATATGATTTATAAGAGCGGAAAAAATGATATATTATAAAAAACCAATAGTTTCTATAAAAAGGCAGCTATCAGTTTTTTTTAGTTATTGAATAGATAGGTGATAAGGGGGCCTTCAACACATCCCTTTTATCTTACCCCCTATCAGTTTTCAAATTCTTGTTCCAAAATACACACATTTATACCGCAGGTTCAGCATAATATTCAAAATCAGAGACTTATTCTCTGTGGTACTCTGTGGTACTCTGTGCTCTCTGTGTTGAAAAAAGCTTTATTAAAACAATAAATTGATTTAAAAATGAGTTAATATTTATCAAAACAATAAATTGATTTTAATCAATTGAACTGAACAGTTTCCTTACCTAAAACAATAAAAGGACAAAATCATGATTGATGATTTAAGTGAAAGTGCCTTGTATTACCACCGTTTTCCCAAACCGGGCAAATTAGCGATACAAGCAACAAAACCGCTTGCTAACCAACGTGACTTAGCATTGGCTTATTCCCCAGGTGTGGCAGCCGCTTGTGAGGAAATCGTTCGCGATCCAAAAGAAGTCTCTACCGTCACATCACGCGGCAATTTAGTCGCCGTGATTACTAATGGTACTGCCGTATTGGGTTTAGGTGCCATCGGCGCGTTGGCTTCTAAACCCGTGATGGAAGGCAAAGCGGTGCTGTTTAAAAAATTTGCCGGCATTGATGTGTTTGATATTGAAATCAATGAAAACGATCCTGAAAAACTGGTAGAGATCATCGCAGGATTAGAACCCACCTTTGGTGCGATTAATCTGGAAGACATTAAATCACCGGAATGTTTTTACGTTGAACAAAAACTGAAAGAACGCATGAATATTCCGGTCTTTCACGACGATCAACATGGCACATCCATTTGTGTTGGCGCTGCGGTACTCAATGGGTTGCGATTGATTGGTAAAGAGTTGTCTAAAGTGAAACTGGTGACTTCTGGGGCCGGCGCCTCCGCTATTGCTTGTTTAAAGTTACTGGTCAATTTAGGGATGACTAAAGAAAACATTGTTGTCACAGACTCCGTCGGCGTGCTGTACAAAGGCCGTCCTCAACGCATGGATCCCTCTAAGGAAGCGTTTGCCATTGAAACCGATATGCGTACCTTAGACGATGCGATTGAAGGGGCTGATATTTTTCTGGGTTTATCCATCGGCGGCGTACTCAAACCAGAAATGGTTGATAAGATGGTTGAGCAACCCTTAATTTTTGCACTGGCCAACCCCACACCAGAAATTATGCCTGAAAAAGCGCGTGCTGTGCGGCCTAAAGCGATTATTGCAACAGGGCGTTCCGATTATCCGAATCAAGTCAATAATGTACTCTGTTTCCCGTTTATCTTTCGCGGCGCGTTAGATGTGGGCGCGACACAAATCAATCAAGAAATGCGTTTAGCCTGTGTACGGGCCATTGCCGATTTGGTTACCAAAACTGAAAGCAATCTGGCCACGGTAGGGGCCTCAGAAATGTTGGATCAGGCCTACGGTAGACAAGAATTACACTTTGGAACGGAATATATCATTCCAAAACCATTTGATCCACGCCTGATTACAGTCATTCCGCCTGCAGTGGCGAAAGCGGCCATGGACACTGGGGTAGCGACACGCGCCATTAAAGACTTTAACGCTTATCAAGAAAAATTGTCGCAATACATGTACCGTTCGACTAACGTGATGAAAAGCGTTTTCACTCGTGCCAAGGAGAATCCCCAGCGGATTATTTTCTCTGAAGGAGAAGATCGCCGCATATTGCGGGCCGTGCAAGTGCTTACAGAAGAAGAATGTCTTCATCCCATTGTTGTTGGCCGGCATAAAGTCATCAGCCAACTGATCAAACAATTACGTTTGCAGATTCGTCCTGATGTTGATTTTGAACTGATTGATCCCCAAAATTATACTAACCAAGCCATTTTAGCGGAAGAATACCATGATATCATGGGAAGGCGTGGCGTTTGGCCCGCACAAGCAGATGTCGTTGTGCGTAGCAACACCACAGTTCTTGCTTCGCTATTGCTACGACGTGGTGATGCAGATGCCTTGATAGCCGGGCCAGTTGGAACTTTCCAACAACACTTGCAGCACACCTTAGATATCATAGGTTTGCGTGAAGGGGTTTCCTGTCCAGCAGCCATGCAGCTACTGATTTTAGACAAAGGCACTTATTTTATTGCAGACGCATACGTGAATTATGAACCTGATGCCAAACAACTGGCTGAAATTACCCAACTAGCGGCCAATGAAGTCAAGCGTTTCGGAATCACCCCCAAAATCGCCCTCGTTTCTCATTCCAATTTCGGGAGTACCGATAATCCTTCTGCCATCAAATTACGTGAAGCCCTGCATTTGATTCATAAAAACATGCCAGAAATAGAATGCGAAGGTGAAATGCGAACCGATGCCGCCTTGAGTGAAACAATCCGCGAACGCCTCTACCCGAAATCTCACTTAAAAGGTAAAGCGAATTTGCTCATCATGCCCAATTTAGATTCCGCCAATATTACTTTTAACGCGCTAAAAGGCTTAGCTGATGGTGTATCCGTCGGGCCTATTTTGTTAGGCATGCGTCAATCCGTCCACATTTTAAGCCGTGTCGTCATGACTCGTGGTGTCGTGAATTTAAGTGCATTAGCCGCTGTAGACGCACAAGCTGCGAAAAAATGATAGAACGCTGATGAGGCTGATTATCATGATTTTCACGCTAAAGTATAGCGAAGCGAAACTTTAGCGTGAAACGCTGATTTTTTTTAATCTGTGTTCTCATAAGTCGGTTTTACACACAAAAAATCAGTGTTAATCATGATCATCAGTTTAATCAGCGTTCTATAGACTTTCAGAAAAATGTCGAGCGATAAAAACCTGACAGGTTTTCTTTCGCCTGTCAGGTTTGGGCCAAAATATTTATCTGAACTCCTATATCTTCATAAAAAACTCTGTAAATCTTTCTGACTTTTACTCTGAAAAATGAACGACAACAGATCATCCTCAATCACAACAGACTCATTAGACACAATCCGTCAACGTTTATTAGATATTTCCAAACGTAATCAACTCCTCAATTACAAGGAAAAAGCGCGGACAGTCAATCTCATAGACATGCCACTCGATCAATTATTTAAGAAATTGATGCAAGATGGCAAAGGCCTGATTTTTGTGCCCCAGCCCATTCGCCAAACAGTACGGGAAAACGCTCGGACAATCAACGTCAGTTGCGAAGACTTACCACCACCCTACCTGCGCCAATTGCAGGAAAAATCAAAAAAATTAAAAGACATCGCCTTACAAACCGCTCATAACGAAGAAGTGTTAGCACGGCGTTGTAAAAAATTGGCGCAAGAAGCGCGTAGCGCGATAGAAGAAACCGGTAATAATTTATTATATCTAGCCGTCGGTTTTTTGGAATGGTATGAAGACGCTCATGCTTTGCTCGCCATAACCGCGCCGTTGATTTTGATTCCCGTCAAATTAGAAAGAACACTGCTACCTGCTGAATCAATCTACGATTACATGCTCTCATACCGTGACGAAGGCATTGAAACCAATACCGCCTTAGCCGAAAAATTAGCCAATGATTTTAACTTAGCCTTACCTCCGTTTTCAGAAGAAATATTGCCGGCAACTTACTTAGAACAAGTCGCGGAAGCGATTCAAAACCTACCCCGCTGGCAAGTCGTGCCCACTATCCGGTTAGACTTTTTTAGTTTTACTAAATTAGTCATGTACAAAGATTTAGACAATGAAAACTGGCCCGCTGACGCTCAACTGACAGACAATGCGAATCTCAAACCCATTCTAGGCGAAATGCCTTTTGAAAAAGGGGCAGGAGATATTTTGCCCATTGAAAAAGAGGAAGACGATGAGATTTTGCCCTTAATTCTTGATGCCGATAGCTCTCAACAGGCCGTAATCACGGCCGCCTTACGCCAGCATCTTGTCGTAGAAGGGCCCCCAGGTACCGGTAAATCCCAAACCATTACCAACTTGATCGCCGCCGCCCTTTATCAAGGGCAATCTGTCTTATTTGTCGCAGAGAAAAAAGCGGCCTTAGAAGTCGTCGCCACTCGTTTAGAAAAAGCCGGTTTAGGGGAATTTTGCCTTGAACTACATAGCCATAAAACTCAAAAAAGCGAATTACACGCCAATTTGAAAAAGCGGCTTGATCACACTTTCGAGGATGTGATCCAATTAGAAGACACTATTCAAGAACTGAAGGCCAAAAAACAACAATTGCAAGACTACTCCAATCTAGTCAACACGATTGTCGGGCCTCATGATGAACGCATTTATGACGTGTTTTGGGTATTGGAAAGATTACGGGGTGAACTGGCCGACAAACCCTTGCATTTTGACATACCCAACCCTCTCCAAATCTCGCGCACAGCATTTGATAATCAAATCAATCAATTAAAAGAAATAGGCGACATTTACGACAAGATATCTGATGACGTCATAGCACACTGGCACGGTTTTCAACCCACCCAATTATGGCCTGGGGATAAAGAAGCCATTCGAGAACTCTTATCCAATCTCTTCTTGAAAACGCAAACACATGAAGCGTATCTTGATGTTTTAATTGAAGAAACTGAAATACCGATCACCAAAGATATAGCCACCTTGCACTTACTCACCCAGATTGATAAGGCAGTATTGCTCCCCTTACCCAGTTTTCCTGACAGCAAGATAGCGATCCAATTATTGGAAAAGCGAACGCTAAACAAGCTTCGTCAATTTCAAACGGAGCAAAAGGAATACAGGCAATTACTGAACCAAGCCGTCAAATTCTTAGGCTATGGTAAATATTCGATCAAATTCCTACAACAGATGATCAATACCACAAACCAGCTAGAAAAATTAGGGTTTGGTAATGACTCGCCTGATGAGCTCACCATCATCATCAAAAGTATTGATAAGCTGGAAGATGAACTGCACTCTTTGTTAGACAACCCAGAATCGGTCAACAGTTTTCTCAAATTCCTGAAATTGAAAGAATTAGCCGAACACGCGCCCGACAATCTGATTCTCTACAAACACCCTGAACATGCGCTAGAAGCCACCCAGATTATTTTTCAACAAGCGCGTCAAACTTTTACTCAATTAACCCAACAGTGGGCTGAACAAAAACCGTATTTTTTACTCAACAAGTTACCAGATTCAGAACAGATTGCGATTTTAGCGGATGACATCCGCAAACATCAAAACAACTGGTTTCCCCTATTATCGGCAGAATATCGGCGTAGCAAAAGCGCCGTCAAAAGCTTCCTCGTCACTTCCAAATTAAACAACCGCCAGTTAGCGAGAAAACTAGAATCCCTAGCAACACTTAAACGTAAAACCGAACAAGAAAGCCAAAGATCGCAATATCAACGTCTATTTGGCCCCCTATTTTGCGGCCTTGAAACCGATTGGGCAGTACTTGAACAATTGATAAACTGGGCCCAAATGCTCACTGAAGTGCTGGGCACAGAAGAAGCGCAACAGCTTCTAGCACAGCAAAACGATCCGTGTCGCTATATATTAAAAACAACGGCCGTCAAGTATGAACAATGGTTAAGAGTTACTAAAGCGGCAACACAATTAAATGTAGCTGTTGAACCACATTTATGCGTCAATGAATTTGTTGAAAAATTACTAGAACGCCGTCGCATCGTAGCTGAATTAACGCCAAGCTTACAGCGACAACTACCCCACCTCACAGAGAAACATATTATTTCTATACACAGTGCCGTGCAAAATTTACTCAAAGCCTGGCAGCTTCGTAATCATTACGACAAAAATCCGGGCTTGAAAAAATTACTGGGTAAAAACTATCAAGGCATTGATACAGAGGCCGGAGCGATTTTTGGGTTAGCAGATTGGATAACACGCTTACAAACAATGGGCAAGTTGCCCACATCGCTCTTGCATTGGATCATCAGTGACATCAGCGTAAGAGCCCCAGTCTTTCATGAACTCTTAACCAAAAATCATGCTTATCTGAACCAATTTTCGGAATACTGTCGCCAATTGGCTGCTTTTGGAGAACTCGATATCCAAAAATGGTTTAAATGCGGCCTAAAGCCCTGCACTTTAGAACAGATTGCCAGCACAGCCCACACCTGCCAAGCCACCGTCAATTTATTAGGCACACTCTCACTCTTTTACAAATTAAAACAAGACATTGACGAGATCGGATTAAGTGTGATAACCGAAGCCCTCACTGCCGGCCAGATTCAAGCTCAACAAACCGCATTGCATTATCAACACGCCTTTTACCAAAGCCTAGCACGCGAAGTGTTCAACCAATACCCCATTCTGGCAAAATTCACGCGCAGCCATTATGAAAACCTCCGCCAACAATTTGCAGAATTAGATAAACAATTACAGAAAGCTTACCGCCAACGAATTGCTTACCAAGTCGCTCAACGCCCTATTCCCCAAGGCAACAATAGCGGCAAAGTGAGTAGTTTCACCGAAAAACGCTTGATAGAACATGAATTGAATAAAAAGCGGCGACATATTCCCATCCGCCAATTAGTGAGACGCGCCACCAAAGCCTTACAAGCCTTAAAACCGTGTTTTATGATGAGTCCACTTTCCGTCGCCCAATATCTCGCACCTGGGCAAATTGAATTTGACTTACTCATCATGGACGAAGCCTCACAAATTCGCCCAGAAGACGCATTAGGCGCGATAGCGCGCTCTCAGCAAATCGTGATAGTCGGCGATCCGAAACAACTGCCCCCCACCCAATTTTTTGAACGACTGGTAAATGAAGAAGAGGAAAGCACGATAGTAGATGGGCAAGAATCCATTTTAGATTTGTGTTTCAGCATATATTCAAAAGGGCGACTACGTTGGCATTACCGTTCAGAGCATGAAAACTTGATAGCCTTTTCCAACCATCATTTTTATGACGAAGAACTGATCGTCTTCCCGGCCCCCCGAAGCCAAGATCAGGAATACGGCGTACATCTCAATTACATCGAAAAGGCCAACTATTTGAAGGGCCGAAACCAGAAAGAAGCCGAAACGGTTGTGACGGCCATCGTAGCCCACTTAAACAACAGCCCTCATTTAAGCCTTGGCATTGCCACCTTTAATCTAAAACAACAAGAACTGATTACAGAATTACTGGATAAACAGTGTCAACAAGACACGGGAATAGAAGAGAAAATAAAGGCCACCGAAAATAGCGCAGAACCCTTTTTTATCAAGAACTTAGAAAACGTACAAGGGGATGAACGGGATGTGATATTCGTCTCAACGACTTACGGCCCAGATGCTGAAACCGGTAAAGTTTTTCAACGCTTCGGCCCCATTTCCAATGAACAAGGCTGGCGAAGACTGAACGTCATTTTCACACGCGCCAAAAAACGGCTAGTATTATTCACCGCCCTACGCGCCAGTGATATCGTCTTAAAAAGCAGTTCCAAACGCGGCGTACACATACTCAAAAGCTATTTAGACTATGCCGAAACGGGACATTTAGCCAATAAAGCAAGCAGCCAAGCCAGCAACAACGATTTTCAAATCGCGATATCTAAACTGCTTGAAGAACACGGATATCAAAGCGTAGCCCAAGTCGGTGTCGCCGGCTTTCGCATCGAACTAGGCGTATGCCACCCAGAAAGGCCCCATGAATACCTATTAGGCATAGAATACGACGGCGCGAATTACCACGCCACATCCTCCATCCGAGATAGAGACAGACTACGACAAGAAATATTAGAAAGCAAAGGTTGGAAACTGCATCGGATTTTATCAACGGATTGGTATCAAAATAGAGAAATCGAAATAGAACGGCTATTGCAAGCCCTAGCCAAACAAACTAAAGTGTGTACTCCAATTTCAACGAAAAAGGAGTGCAAATTGTAGGCGCGAACCTTTGTTATTGCGTAGGGGCTGCCCTTGCGTGTTCGCCCAAGTTTTATTCCTTTATCCCATCATTTATAAACTCAACGTCCAAGGGTTCTTTAGTCAAATCCACAAGTATCGTACCCACAGCATCTTGATGTAATTGACTACCCGTTTTTTCAATAAAAGATTTTAGTACCTTAGAAGAACGGGTAGAAAACAGACGAACATTTTCTAGGCTTTCTGCCACCGTCTCAACGACAACTGGCGTTGGAAAATGTTTCACATTATCACGGATTGAAAAAATGACTATTTTGGGTTTAACGGCTTCACAGAAACGGGCTGTAAATGCCTTGACATTTTTATTACCCGGTTTGCCACCATGATGGGGAAAAACCACTAGCCATGCTTGAATATCCTCAGTCTCTTCTAACAAATTATCAAGTCCAATTTCATCAATATCACCCGGCAACAATGCGAACGGTTTACCCTTGTAGGAAAGACGAATGACAGCACTGATTGAATTAGTTGTCAATGTACGGCCCTTGCTGTCTTTGCTACCGGGTGATCGTGCCGCAAGATATTGATTGGGTGCTAAAATTTCAACGGCAACTTCTCCTTGATCCAATTTTCCATTGAGATGAGGCGTGAGACTGGGCTCAAAATAGAGATCGCCTTTTTTATGGGCATTCCAAAGACTGTATATCAAAATATTCCATATCTCACTATCTTTTGTGGCATCCGAATTGAGATAAACACGCTTTAATCGGATTTCTTCTGATGCTAATAAACCAATAACACCAGCAATATGATCTTTATCAGCATGGGAAAGCAATAAAACATCAATTTCGTGAATATTGTGATCAAGCAGAAATTCTAAGAGTTTTGTCTTTGGGCCAGCATCAATAACGATTACGCCATCAGTATCAACTAACACTGCACTGTTGCCATGCCCCACATCAAGAACGTAATAACTTGGCATATTTTCCTCGTGGTTTTTCGGCAACTTCAAACTCGGCAAAATAAAGTTCATCGTAATGATCAGCCCCGGTATTAACTTTCGCAAACAAGTAAGTACCCGTATCAATGGCCGGTTGCAGGTGTTCAGGAATCAAACTCAATGGAAATCTGACCACTTCGTGAGGATTCCAAGCTGGCACAAGTGCATAAACCATGGATTGGGTAGGAAACCCTTGATTAATGTTCACTTCTTTAATTCGGAGTATTGTACGCCATGGCCTTCTATTAGGCGCGTATTGCTGTTCAAATTCACTGAGACACAACTTAAATCCTTCTTGGATTGTCTCTGCTTGAGCATTGCCACTTCTAATGAGTACCGGAATATATCGACGAAATGAACGAATATTATCAATATCCGCCTCTGCCCAAGCTGTTACCAATAACGACGGGAATTGTTGCTGGTATAAATGGGCAACTGCCGAAGCACCACTGAAATGAACCGTATTTTGGGGCCCAAGATGATGAGCAAAAATAGCCGCCTCGGCTTTTGTGGTTACCATTGACAGACATTCCTGTATTGAAGTGAAGGGTTTTTGATAAACAATCGGCTCCAATGAAGCCTCTTCAATACTATACGCTATCGCATCAAGCGAATCGGGTTGATTATCAACAACCATTACCCGCTGGATAGATTTATTATTTATTGTTAATGACATAAACGGATACTCCATAAACAAGAACTACAAGGATTAGATATAAGAAAGGATAAACAGAATATTTTTTGATTTTAATCCCTTATTATATCTAATCCCTGTAGTTATTGCTTTTATAATCCATCCCCAAACACCACAAGTAAGGATGACGAGAATGAGATTTTTCATCTTTAAATCCAAAAAGCTTGATACGCTTAAAAAGGATATATTAAAATCAGCGTTTCACTTAAGAAGTTTTTGCGCGCAAAAACTTCCTAAGTGGCGTCAGTTCAATTATGACAATCAGCGTTCTATCCGAAGTTAACTCATCACTGATCACTCAAAAGGAGAAGTAAATATGTTGCAAACTTATAACGCCTTATTAAACAACGATTGTTTACAGTGGCTAGATCAAATACCACGACAATGGCGGCAGCGCCCAATAAAGGTACTGGTTACCATGCTTGATGAATTACCCAAGCCTGAAATATCGGCAAACAACAAAGCCGTTGAAATCTTGCAAAAAATAGCTGACAACGGCGGCCCGGGTATTGATGATCCGATAGCTTGGCAACGTGAAATGCGTCAAGATAATCCATTACTAGGGAGAGAATAGTCATGTTGCTTGATAGTAATACTGTCATTTATGCTACAATACCAGAACAGCAAAAATTGAGACAAATTAATTTCAAAATGGGCAA
>Ga0233403_10000981_pt1 | contig 13511 bp, 6 predicted proteins | sample Na_oxic_1_MG_FD_179866 | JGI IMG/M metagenome (GOLD analysis project Ga0233403, IMG submission 179866) | Seawater microbial communities from Saanich Inlet, British Columbia, Canada - Na_oxic_1_MG | ecosystem: Environmental > Aquatic > Marine > Inlet | place: Canada: British Columbia | collected...
CTTTTTGGAGTGCAAAATTTATTTTGCAAAGGCCTTTTTGGAGTGCATGTTATTTTGCAAAGGCCTTTTTGGAGTGCAAAATTTATTTTGCAAAGGCCTTTTTGGAGTGCAAAATTTATTTTGCAAAGGCCTTTTTTTGGGAATGCGCCCAGATTAGCTACGAACAAAACTTTACCCATGAACCCATATCACACCTATTATTTATTATCGCTCATCTACGCTTTACTGCTAAGTTGGCCTATTCAATTTCTCCAAGCCTACTGTGACGTACCGCGCCTTCAATACGCCACAGGGGTACCCGTTGCATTAGTCATTGGCAATCGCGACTATCACACCGGCACACTCAGCCAACATCCCATGAATGATGCCACCGATATGGCAAGCACTCTCAGAAACATGGGTTTTGAAGTCATTTCCAAAAAGAATCTCAATTATCACGAACTCAATAGCGCCACCCTTAAATTCAGTGACTGTTTAAAAAAACAACAGAGTGTTGGCGTGTTTTATTTCAGTGGCTATGGTACCCAAGCCCTTGATCGTCAAGGCAAAAAAGCCAATTATCTGCTGCAAATTGATAATACCCATTTATTAGATGAAGAAAATGTCAAATACCAAGCATTTCCCGTCCAAATGCTATTAGACAGATTAAAAAAGGCCAACAATGAAATCAATATCATTATTTTAGACGCTAACCGTCAATACCCTTATCCCCATTTTAAGCCATTAGCAACCGACATTTTTTACGACGGCAATTGGATTATTGCTTATCCCAGCAATGCAGATCAAATACCGATAGAACAAAGTTACCGAAATAATAGTTTATATGTCAAACACTTGCGTAAAGGCCTCCAAACTGCGATAGACGAATCGCTATCCATTGAAGATTTATTTAGACAAATCACACAGGCCGTAGTAGAGGAAAGTAGCGGACAGCAACAACCTCACTTTCAATCTTCAATCAAAAAGGATTTTTGTTTTTGGGTTTGCCCAGAGCCCCAAGTCTTGCTCATCGTGCGTTCCGATCAACAGGGAGAAGGCGCTTCAGTATTTCTCAATCGCAAACATCAAGGTTTTATCCAAAATGGCCAAATCGCCCTCAAACTCAAACAGGGCCATTATAGAATACAACTTAAAAAAATCATCAGAGGGATCACTCGGACAGTTCAAAAAACCATTCAGTTGAAAAAGCAAGACGAACTCTCTATTCCCCTCGGTGGCGGCAGCGCTTCAATGGTCACAGTGCGTCCTAAATACCCCGATCAGATTCAGAAAATCAGTTGTGTCGCCTTATCTCCCAATGGGCGCTACGCGCTTTTTGGCGGTAACAGTCGAACACTGTGGCGATGGGATTTACAAAGCGGCAAGCTACAAGCTTTATGGGGCCATACCGATATCATCAGTTCAGTGACTTTTTCTCCCCAAGGGCGTTATGCGCTATCAGGTAGCCGAGATAGAACCGTGCGACTTTGGGATATCGAGCGCGGTAAACTCCAGCACACTTACAGAGGCCATTCGGGTTTAGTGAGTTCAGTGCGTTTTTCATCAGCGGATTACGCACTATCAGGCAGTTATGACAAAACCATGCGATTGTGGAATAATCAAAGCCAAACTTTTGAACAACGTTTTAGAGGCAATTCGGATTGGGTATTATCGGTTGCCTTTTCTCCAAACGGCCAAACGGTTTTATCAGGCAGCCGAGATCACAAAATGCGCTTATGGGATATCAACGGCAACCAAGTGCGTACATTCTGGGGACAAGCCTATATTCATTCTGTTAATTTTTTAGATAGCCAACGTATAGTCTCTGGAAACGGCGATGGCACAGTGCAGATTTGGGATATCAACAACGGCAGAGTTTCACAGACTTTGAGAGGGCACAGAGATGCCGTATTTTCAGTCGATGTTTCTCAAGAAGGCCGCCTAGTCTCAGGCAGCTTAGACAATACCCTGCGACTGTGGGATACCAACACCGGCCAAACCTTACAGACTTTCCAAGGCCATACTGATGATGTTTATGCCGTCAGCTTCTCCCACGATGGCCATCGCATTCTCTCAGGCGGCAATGATGGCCTCATCTTATGGCAAACTGAAACAGGCGAACAAATAGCGCGACTGATGGTTTTTCAAGATAGCGAATGGGCCATCGTCATTCCTGAAGGCGATTTTATGGCCTCTAACAACGGAGGACAAAAACTCACCATTCGCTTAAGAGGCAGAAAATTGAACAATAATGCGTCTTTTAATAATCCTGAATCAGTCAAAGCTAAAATGAGTGGCAACGATTAGGGAAAAGCAATATCTCATCGTTAGACATAAATCAAAATGTAGGGTGGGTAACGTCTTTTTGTTGCCCACCATTTAAATTTAAAAATCAATCAAAATGTAGGGGGCCGGTAACGTGGTTGCCCACCATTTAAATTTAAAAATCAATCAAAATGTAGGGGGCCGGTAACGTGGTTGCCCACCATTTAAATTTAAAAATCAATAACAAAGTCAATCACAATGGAAATTAACGCATTACACATCAATCATTTTCGAGGTTTCAAGCAACTGAAGTTAGATTTTTCAAAACGTACCACTGTCTTTGTCGGCATTAATGGAGTAGGTAAAACGGCCCTGTTAGACTGTTTAGCCATCTTACTCTCTCACCCTCTTAATAATATCCGAATAGCCCCAGGTGGCAACCTGGGGTTGCCAAAAGTTATGCCCGCGCCAAGTATAGATAGATATAAGCTTATGAACGCTAAGACACGAGAACGTGCTATGCGAGTATTATTATCATCGCTTCTGGAATCTAACCTGAGTGTACGTGAAATGACTGAAATATCAGATGCCTTTATGGATGACCGAGAATTTCCGCAGACGTTTGGGCAATTGATTAAGGATATTGTTATCAGTATGGAAAACAAGACTCGTTCACTCAAACCAAAACCAGCAATACCTTCTGAAAATGATGAGACACCCGTCAAAACCGCCTTATTCTTAATCAAGAAAAAACGTCTTTTAAAAAACGGGGTTTTAGAGAGGCTTGGCACATTATCACCTGATATTCAGGCTTTTATTGACAAACAGCCCCAAAAACGCTCTCTGACAGACATTTTGAATAACTGCTATAACGAAATGCCACAACAGTTTAATGAATTTCTTGATTGGCTCAGAGGAAAAGAAGTCCCTTATGATGATTACTTAGAAGGCATCTTACAAAAAGAATAAGAGAACGTTTTATGGCCTATGATAAACTCCAAAAAGCACTGTTGTCTGTAGATTGGAACGCCAACGTAGGATGTTAAATTGGGTTGAAAATAGAATGGTGGGCAAGCTGATTTTTTTTAATCAGCGTAAATCATGACAATCAGTACAATCAGCGTTCTATCACGTTTTTTGCGTTTTATGTCATTATTTATAACGCAAGAGGCGCAAGAGGCGCAAGAGACGCAAGAGGCAATATTGCGCGCTTGACAACTTCTTTAGCGTCTTTAGCGTCTTTAGCGTCTTTAGCGTTTATTTCTCTTTTAAATGAAAAACCCCCTTACACTCAATTAATTTATTAAAGGAAATCATCATGTTACATAAACTAACCCCGATTCTGCTGATCGCCTTACTCTCCTATTCCACAACCGCTATCGCCAGTTCCTGTGGTTCCGTTTACGACGACAAACTCGGCTGGCTACAAGAAGTCGAAGTCGCCTCAGGGCAAGCCGAACCTCTCCGAGAAGTGCCCGCGCCCGTAACCGTCATTACCAGCCAAATGATTAAAGACATCGGCGCGAAAAACCTCAAAGACGTATTGATTACTTATGTGCCCGGTATTACTTACGTGCAAGATCACAATGAGATCAACGTAGCAGGGCGGGGGGTTTATGCTTCTTCTCAACAAAAAATGTTGTTTTTGTTGAATGGTCATCGTCTCAATTCACGTTCTTACTCAAGTGCCAATCCAGATTATAGTATTAGTTTGGAGAAAATTGGCTGTATAGAAGTGCTACGTGCGCCTGGTTCCTCTTTGTACGGCAATGTGGCTTTAACAGCGGTCATTAACATCATCACCAAAAAAGGCACGGATCTTCATGGCACTGAGGTGAGTGTTGGAGTGGGTAACGATGGGCAAAGAAAATTCAGTTTTGTTCACGGCAATGAGTTTGAACAGGGCAAAAGCGATCTTCTGGTATGGGGTAGTTATTATCAAAGTGATGGCGAAACTGTCAGTGTACCAGCAAAGGAAGATTATTCCAGATACCCCAATGATTCTGATGCTATTGTGGATGGTTTTAAAGATCCGGCATCCTATGATGTTGGCATAAGTTACGAGTTTGGTGATTTTACGCTATTGGCGAGTCAACGCTATTCTAAATATGTCGAGCCTTTTTCAGCCGGTGATTTGACTGGTGAATCTTACAACTATACTGACTATAGGAAGTTACGTGGTATAGGGCCGGGTTTAGGTTCTAAATTTTCACATTTCGGCTTTGATTACGACAAGGTGTTTAAGAATGGCTTAAACTTACAATTTCAAGCTTATTATGATGAAAACGAAATTCATGGTAATTTAATTACTAACCCTGCACAAAAAGGGCATAGTTTTATAGGTTGGTATGAACGGGTTTTAGGGGGTATTGCTCAATTAAATATTCCTTATAATTTCTTGGGTACAGGAACATGGATGGTAGGCCTTCAAGAAGATAGAATGGAAGTTTACGATAGTGAGCTGATTACAGGGACAAATGGTGAATGGACTGGTTTTTTTGATGATAGGGAAAACAAAATATTGGATACTGGTAGGGAAAGAATCTCTTCTTTATTCACCCAATTTAAGCATAACTTCAATAATCAGTGGATCGGAAATTTTGGCGTGCGCTATGATAAAAAAAATCGTCGTGATGAAGGAGGCAATATTGATGATTTTTCTCCTCGTCTGGCACTGATTTACATACCAAATGACACGCTTGATGTAAAAATTTCTTATTCAAGGGCTTTAGTAGATGCGCCATATTGGTACAGGTACAATGCTCTGCCAAGCTATAAGGGAGCCGAAACACTGGAACCTGAGTATCTGGATTCTTATCAAATCACACCCACAGTCAAATTATTAGAGGGAAAGCTTACCAGCAGTTTTAACCTTTTCTATAATAAATTTTCTCATTTTATTTGGAGAAACAACAGCGCAGCCCCGGATAAACCCATCTATCAAAATGCCGGCTTTTTAAAAGTCTGGGGAATAGAACATGAAACCAGTTATCGGGGAAGGGCCTATAACATGGCATTTAACTTCACCTACCAAGCCGCCGATGGCGCTGAAAATTATGCTGTGTCTGGAGATAGAATACATAACATACCCAATTGGACGAGTAATCTCGTTTTGAATGTCAATCCGTTTGAGTTTTTTGCCTTCAAGCCAGAATCCGTTTCCAAAGATTTATGGTTGAACTTGACAGCCAGATACATTGGTGAGCAATTATCACCTGTCGATATCACGTTTCCTAATGGCACGGTATTTAAGGAACCCAATAAAGAAGTCGATGATGTCTTGCTATTTAATACCGGTTTTCGTTGGGACAAGTTTTGGAACGGTTTTTTCTTAGATGGGCGGCTGTACAACCTATTTGATAAACAGTATTATCAAGGCGGGAGTGTCTCGCATCCTTATCCACAACCGGGGCGTTGGTGGATGCTGACTTTAGGATATCAAGGAGATTTTTTGTAGGCCTGTGGTGATAGTAGGGATAGAACCCTGATTATCATGATTAAACTGATTCACGCTGATTTTTTTTTAATCAGTGTAAATCATGACAATCAGCGTCATCAGCGTTCTATCAAAAAATCAGTATCAATCTTTTATGAGGTTATCATGCATACACACAACGCTTATTTTTCTAAGCCAATCATTTATACCCTTCTCTTTCTGTCATTGGCTTTCCAAGGGTGTAACGATAAACCGGTTCGTGAATCATCACAACCCCGCCAATGTGAACGGCCTGAATTGACAAGGCAAATTCATATTCCACCTGTTCCCAGGCCCTCAAATCAACATGCTTTAGTGGTGGGTATCAATCAATATCAAAACGTTTCAAATCTCAAAGGGGCCGTTAATGATGCGAAATTATTAACACAAGCTTTGCGTCGCGCTAAGGTGCAACTGCCTGATGAACGCATATTATTAGACACGCAAGCTACCCGCGAGGCTTTTCTGAAAGCTTGGCATGATATGCTAAACCAAGCACAGCCAGGGGATACTTTGATACTCACTTTTTCTGGACATGGCATACAGCAAGAAACAGACACGCCTCCATTAGATGAACTTGATCAAAAAGATGAAGGTTTGATTTTTCACGAATTTGATTTTAAACGCGCCATCGGATATATTATAGACGATGAACTCTATGGTTTATTTGAAAAAGCCAGTGAATATCAAATCGTCTTTTTGGTAGATGCCTGTCATTCCAGTGGTATGAAACGTTCAACCGCACAAGTATCAGAGCAAAGCGTTCGCTTCGCCGGCAGTTTTCCGATTATCCCAACACTGCCATCCTCTTTACCCACGACGCATCAAGAAGAAAACTTACCGCATGTCACCCTGATAACCGCCGTTGAAAGAGACACTTTAAAAGTCATAGAAACCAGTTTCAATGGCAAACTACATGGCGCATTAAGTTGGTATTTTGCAGAAGCATTAGACGGCAAAGCGAATGGCAACCAAAACCATTATTTGGAACGTCAAGAATTAGACGCTTATTTGCGAGAAAACGTCCGCCGCCATACCGCCCAGCGGCAAATCCCTAAACTCCTGCCAGCAGCCGATAGGCAATCCGTCATCAAATTACCCTCACGGATCGCACCCACCTCAGCACATCCCAATATACCTGAAATAGCCGTCTATATAAACGACGAAAAGACTATTGTAGACAAAGGGTTAAAACAGGTTCGCTTTGTCAGTTCAGCCCAATCGGCAGATTTACGCTTTATCATCAAAGCTCAAGAAACAGAAGTTTTCAATCGCACGGGCGATAAAGTCACCAGCTTATCAAGCAGCGCCTTGAAACAATGGCAACGAGTAATAGACAAAGAACGATTATTAAACGTCTTAGCCACACAATTTGACATGCGCCGCAAACCGATCTGGATATGCCTAGAGGAAGGAGACGGATTACATCAAGCCGGAACAAAACTGCATTTTAATATTGAACCCGGCAATGCCAACTTAAACGCCCTGACATTATTTAATTTAGCCGGAGATGGGCAATTACAATTTCTCTATCCCCAGCACAATCACCCTCAAAGGGTTCAAAAATTTCCTTACCGATTAGAAATGGAAGTCGCCGCACCTTATGGCAGTGATCATTTAGTCGCCGTCTTATGCGAAAAGCCAGCCATAGCATTACAAAGATTATTGGATGAAAATTGGCCCAATGCACCAGAAAAAATCCTCTCCCAATTACGCGATAAGAGTTGTCAAGTAGGGCAATATGCGTTTTTTAGTAGTGAATAGGTGACTGTTTTTTTTGATAGAACGCAGATGACGCTGATTGTCATGATCTACGCTGATTTTAAATCAGTGTTAATCAGTCAAATCAGTTCAATCTGCGTTCTATCCTCATGATTCACGTTGATTTTTAAAGCCTGTCAATAATCCGCCTTGTTAGTACATCCCCATTGCCATATCATCCCCATTCACTTGCCCAAAGCGCGGTTAATACGGATTCTGACTGTGATTTAGGAATCAAGGGCACCTCAAACAAGCAATGATGCACACGCTGAAAATAGACAGAATAACACATCAATTGGGCAATATGAATGAGTTTTAACCATCGTTTTTCTGTTCTAATGGTTTCCCATTGTTTGGGATAAAAATTAGCCAGAATCATTTCACAAGTCAAAATCAATTCCATAGGTGGCATCGCCCAACGTGGACGACTGATTTTTAACTCCTCTTTTCGATTACCCTGTGGTTTGTGCCCACCACTTTGGAGATGAAAAAGTGGGCCCTCTTGATAAGAGCCATCTTCTTTCTGGTTAGCCAGATCGATATGCCAACGAGATTGTAAATTGCCAGCAATATCAAAAATCTCAATTTTGGTATCCAGCCTTTTAAAAGGAGGCAAATCGTCTCTTTTAGGGGGTGCAACCGCGACATCAAGGTAAACTTGAGGCACGATTTCTCCCAACTTTTTATCAGGGGTTGGTACAAACTGAATGGGTGCTGAGGGTTCAATTGTATATTTCCATGATCGTGATGCGCCTAATTTCATCAGTTTTGCACTCACCTGATCAAGATAATTCTTACTATCTGGATAAATTAGCTCATTTTCGCAAAGTAGATTGCTCAAAGAAGCTAAATATGAACTCATCTCTCTTGCGGTTGGAATGATATTCATATTCAATCCCTCATTTCCCCCTTATGAATCATTTCGACAACGAATCTTTCCCCATCATCAATTGCCAACCCGTTTTCAACAAATTCACCAGTCTCAACACATTTCCAACAAATATGTTTTCTTTGGATAAAACTGTGAGGAAGTGACTCAGGTTCATAAGCCAGAACAGAAAATTGTTGTTCTGTGGGTTGATGGCAAGAATCACAAGCATAAGCAAATAAGGCATCAGTATGCTCTTGCCAGCGCGACTTAGCGGGCGATAATTTCAATCCCAACTTGTCATTTAAACACGCCACCCGTTCTTGAGCCGTCAAATTGCCTAAAGACTCCTCACAGACTTGCTTTTCCCAATCCTCTAAACGATGCCGCCACCAGCGCGGCCAACCTTCACTAAAAACGCCATTGTATATGACTTTGGCCTGTTTTAACACATCAAACAGTGTATCAACATCCTTGCTTTCTTTGGTAATGCCAATACGAGCTAAAACATTGTCCTTATCCAATAAAATCCCTTGTCTCCCAATCACATAGCGCAAAATCTGCTGAGCAACCTGATGGGGCGCATTGAGTTTATCCAGTTCCCGGATAGCTTGATAAGCAACCACTACTCTTTCTTCCTCATTCAGGCCAAAAAAAGTCGCCCATCGTTCCGATTTTTTTCGCCATTTTTTAATCATGCGCCGATAACCCTTAACGAGCGACAACATTTTTTGGCGATGTTCAGGAACACCCGCGACTTCTTGTTTCGTAAAAAGACAATCGAATAAATTATGGGCCGTGACATTATTCAGAAAACCACTGATGTCTTCCTCATGGGAAAGCAAAACAATAGGAAAATCTTGAGTCACATTTTCTGAGCTATAAGAACGCAATAGCTGTGCTAAAGGTTCCGCTTTGTAAGCATACGGCATTTCTTGACGGTAATTCAAAACCACGAAAGCGGGCGGACTTTCCACAATGTGATTAGCCAACGTCATCAACTCAGTGGGTTGTTGAAATTTAACCGTCAGCCCCTTTTTTCCAGGAGTTGACATGAGCGAAGCAAAGTCCTTATCTGCTTCTTGATCATCAATAAAAAGTCCTTGATACATTTTTAAACCTCCAATGGTTTGAGTTGTTTAGTGGGGATAACGTTGCTTTCGAGCATTCAATACATTTTTTTTTCAACACAGAGTACACAGAGTACCACAGAGTACCACAGAGAATAAGTCTATGTTTATTCGTTTATTTAGCACAGCTTACCTTCGTTTCTCACACGCTTCGTAAACGAAGTTTCGTTGTACTATACTGTCCACCGTTATAATTTGCGCTTTTTCTGTTAGTCACCTTTAGGTGACTTGAGCTTTTAGACAACTGCTTTAGCTGTTGGCCGTTAGATGTCAAAAAGCGCAATTTATGACGGTGCTAAGTATAACTACTAAAGATACCTATATCCTTTCTTGTAATATCTTCCATTTCTGTGACTTTATCCATCCAACCCTTCATGACTAAAGCTGGCGAATGAGTCGCCAGAATCACTTGAACATTTTCATTCAAACTTTTGATCACTTCAATTAATTGTTCTTGCCAATCTATGTGTAAAGAAATTTCAGGTTCATCCATAATGAGGATATAAGGCTCATTATCTTGAATGAGTGCAGATAATAAAATGAGCAAGAGTTGTTTTTCGCCAGATGATAATTGATAAGGCGTGAGTTTCTTGTCATTTTGACAAAAAACGAGTTCATTACTTTTATCAGATTCTACGGTTTTACCCGTTTGGGCAAAAAATTGGTTGAGGGTTTGTGTAAACCGTTCTTTTTTGCCATAAATTTCATGACGTTTTGTTTTGATATCAATAGGCGCACCTGAAGAAAAAATCTGTTCCACTCGTTTTCCAAGATTGATTTGATAACTTAAATAGGCTCTTTGGAGTTCAAAGATTTGGATATCTAAATCAGTCTTAATTTTTTCGGGTAAAGCGTGTTTTTGAGTGACAGACTGAGTTTTGATGGGTTGTTCAAATGTACTGATTCTGTGTATCTTAATAACATCTGATATGACATCTTCATGGAGATTTTCAAATCCATCAAAACGAAATTGACTTGATTTTAAAACCAATTCATTTGAATTTTGTTCTGATTGGATTAATTCAAATTTAACGCTATCATTTTCTTGATTTTCAATTTCAGTTCCAAGTAAATTATTGATTAAATTTAACGGTGTATTGCCCTCTCCTAAGTTTTGAATCGTTTTTCGATTCGATGAAAAAGAAAGCATTTTATTATCATTAAAACTCATCTTGACTTCATCGATCCAATTATCAACCTCTCCAACAAAATTTCCGCCTGTCAATACGCCTGCGATAATATTCAATACAGTACTTTTACCACTCCCATTAATTCCCGCCAAAATATTGACATCCGGGTTTAAATGCCACTCAATATGGTATTTTCCCCAGAGCCCTTCAATATCAATTTTCTCAATATGCGTGATTTTTTCCATTTTGATATTACCTTTTCAGTTATCAGTTATCAGTTCCACGCCAAAGTTTTTGCGCGCAAAAACTTTGGCGTGGAAATCAGTTATCAGGCTGCTAGGCCTTTTGTTGTAGCCATCAAATCAAGTCATTTCTTCAATAATCCCCATCGTCTTCACACTCACCGTACACAGCCGTTGTAATAATTCAATCACTGTTTCTTTGTAATCGGCGAAATGATAGGTGTTGAATTTTTCAGCGATGGTTTTATCGCGGGGCTTCTTTTCTTTGTATTGATCGAGTATCCATTCTAAGGCGCTGCGATTTCCCAGTTTATATTCCCATGCTTGGGCAGGTACGCCTTGCAAAGTGGTGATAGCGTCTAACTGAATTTCGCCCTTGGCTTTATCGGCTTTGAGTTTTGGTTTATTGAGCTTGTTAGCGGCTAATGAGTTTTCCACCCGTTTCAGTGGATATTTTTCGACCCACTCGTAGTTGAGATGTAAATCCATTAATTGTTTGCCCCAATTACTCCATTGATGAAAATCATCGTAAAACGGGATGCGTGGAAATTCGCGCTTTAAGTTGATGGCGTATTTTTCCCGATATTGCGGATGATGTAAAACGGCGTAAGTATAATGAAAAATGTTCTCTTTGGTAATACTTTCATCAAGATAATGGGTGCGAAATTGGTTTAAGCCCCAGTCTGTGATGTTTTCGATGCGGTTGCCTTCAGTGTCGTAGCGGTATAGGGGGAGGCATTGAGCATCGCCATTGAAATGCAAATCAACTAAATATCTTGAAGATAAGACATTAAATGGTTTACTTGAGACATTAATTGCGATTAATCGGTTTTCGCTCTCATGATTTGGGAAAATATTAGGCATTTGATACTGCATTTCATTGACAGATTTATCATAGTAAAAGAACGTTTTAATATAACATCTATAAAGTGAAGGCGCTATTTTGTTCTCATCCAAAGTTAATGAAATGCCTTTAGCCAAAGATTTTTTTAAATCTCTTGTCCATTTTATGCTATTTGACGAGCTTATCGCGATTTTTTTCTCTTTTTCACGATGGTATTCCTTAAAAAAGTAAGACATCTTGCTCAAAAGCGTTTTTTTGGAAAAATCATAAACCCACTCATCTCGATTAGTGACAACCCCTAAAGAAAACAACTTAAAAACGGCTCTTTCTTCTTTTTGAGATTTAGCCTGTTTGGTTTCTTTATTGGCTAACGGCAACAATTGTTCAAAATCATTGTCAGCGATGTTGAGCCAGTTATGATTTTTATCGGGGATGATGCGATCAAAATCCAAATTCTTTAGCTTGTTTTCTCGCAAATACTGTTTCTTGGCGGCGGCATCAGCATAATCTCGAATCGCATTATAGTATATTTTGCAGCCTTGAACAGTGTCTTCTTTCACGAAAAAATACACTGCGACACCGACTCGAATCGCATCGCTAAAGACATTACCTCCTTCTTTACGTCGCCGTTCGCCGCTGGTTCTCGCATTGCCTTTTAAATCAATGACATAAATTGTATTAAATTCCTCTGCTACCACTTTTCTAAAACCGTCAAAAGTACGTGCTTCAAGAAAAGAACTATTAGAAACAAAGGCTATTATGCCGTTTTTATTGATTCGATTAGAGGCCCAACGTATAAATCGCGCATATTGATCATAAAGCTTGGTTTTCTGCGCGGTGCTGTTGGCAATGTAAGTGCGTTTAATGTCGGCATCTATTTCTGGATAGTCACGATTTTTGTTATTGTCATTTTCGTTTTGTTGGTTGGCATTGTAAGGCGGATTGCCGATAATGACGGCAATTTTGCGTTGATTTTGGGCCTGAATACGTGCGGCATTTTCTTCTCCTAATCCAAATCCTAATCCAACTTGTTGATTTTGATAATGATATTCAAAGCCTACATTATCTAAGGTATCGACAAAGCAAATATTCGGAAAGGCTTGATAATCTCCCATTTTTTGTTGGTAAGTATATTCAATATTCAGGTTGGCGATGTAATAGGGCAAAATGGCGAGTTCGTTGCAATGAATTTCATTGAGATATTTTTGGCGTAGCCGATTTTTGGGCAAATATTCAATCAATTCTGTGATAAAGGTGCCGGTGCCGGTTGCTGGATCAAGGATTTCTACATCGTTATCGGCTAATAAGCGGTTAAAATGCTTGTCTAACAGATAATCGGTGCTTTCTATCATAAAGCGCACGATTTCAGATGGTGTGTAAACAATGCCTAATCTATCTGCGGCTTTTGGATTGTAGGTTTGATAGAAATTCTCATAAATCACTTTGAGAAACTTTTGCTTTTCATGATGATTGGCAATATTGGCCGCTTCGCGCCGAATGACGGCATAATAACTTTCCAATGATTTCAAAGTGTTGCGCCGAAGGGTGCCGGTAAAAAAACGATTGACGACGGTTTCTAATTGTTGGGCAACTATATTTTCCCGATGAAATTGGGCTTCATTGAAGACGCTTAAAAAGATATCTTCTGTGAGCAGATGTTGAATAATCATTTCCCGAATATCTTCGGCATTGATTTTGGGATTAATGGATTTTTGGCAGAGTGTAAATAAGGCATCAAATGCCACTTGAAAGGGTTTATTGGTTTTAGCCGTCGTGTCAAGCGTTTGACGTAAAGTGTCCAAAATCGTGGGCAAATC
>Ga0233403_10000982_pt1 | contig 13507 bp, 6 predicted proteins | sample Na_oxic_1_MG_FD_179866 | JGI IMG/M metagenome (GOLD analysis project Ga0233403, IMG submission 179866) | Seawater microbial communities from Saanich Inlet, British Columbia, Canada - Na_oxic_1_MG | ecosystem: Environmental > Aquatic > Marine > Inlet | place: Canada: British Columbia | collected...
TTGTGACGTTAAGTATAAAATTTTATGGATTGAAGCTGTTAAACTTTATGGGTTGAAGCTGCTAAAGACATAGAAACTTTATTATCTGCACTTGAACTTAATAGTAAATAACCTGTAACATGCGGTAAGATGTGGTGAGGAAACGAACCGCATTAACCAACCATGTTGCTATACAATTGATGCAATTCAATGTGTACGCTTTTCTAGCCCGTTCAGGTAAAGGATAGCGTTTACTTTCATGACATAAAAATGTTGACCTGCTTTATAATGGTATTTAAAAATAATGGAAATTATTATTGCTACTTAACAGTAATCTATTACCCATCAAGGCCTTCACGCATTCTCATCATAAGTACTGAACCATAAATTTTCAGGTATTTTTTTAATTAATAAATAGAAGCAACCAAGAAGAGGGGCAACCACAAGGGATTGCCCCTACAAGCAGATCGTAGGGGCAATCCCTTGTGGTTGCCCTTTGCGGTAAAATACCTGTTAGTTAAGGGCAGACACGTAGGTCTGCCCCTACAAAACACAACGTATTTAGGGACTGTAGGGGCGAACCTGCGTGTTCGCCCTCGCTTAACTTAATGGCATTGTCCCCTCCCCTCCCCACCCCTCCCTCCCAAACCGATTTCCATTCAAGCCCGTTGTAGGGGCAGACCTGCGTGTCTGCCCGATATGGCTGAAAGGTGTCTTCTGCGTTTTATAGGTTACAATACCTTGATGATTTACATTCACTCTTTATCTTCTATCATTTAATCATGTCTGTTTCTCATTTACTGGATACACTGAATAAAGCGCAACTTGAAGCCGTGACGGCACCGTTGGAACATATTTTAGTTTTAGCCGGGGCCGGTAGTGGCAAAACGCGCTGTTTGATTCACCGCATTGCTTGGTTATTAGAAACTGAACAAGCTCGCACTCATAATATCTTGGCCGTTACTTTTACCAATAAAGCCGCTAATGAAATGCGTTCTCGTATTGAGGCTTTGCATCAAAATTCTACGCATGGTTTATGGGTAGGCACTTTTCATGGTATCGCGCACCGTTTATTACGCATACATTGGCAAGACGCTTTGTTGCCGCAATCCTTTCAAATTCTGGATAGTGATGATCAATTACGCATTGTTAAACGGGTATTGAAAGAGTTAGATATGGATGAAAAAATCTTCTCTCCCAAACAAGCGCAATACTTTATTAATAACCATAAAGATGAAGGTAGGCGTGCTAAAGATATTCTGGTTAATGAGGGAGATGCTTGGCTTTTGCAAAGGTGTCGTTTGTATCAAACTTATGAAGACACTTGTCAACGCACTGGTGTCGTTGATTTTGCGGAATTGCTGTTGCGCTCTTATGAATTACTGCGCGATAATCCGCCCTTGCTTGAACATTATCAACAGCGTTTTCAATACATTCTGGTTGATGAATTTCAAGATACCAATACGATTCAATATCACTGGTTACGTTTATTGACGGGTTCAACGGGTAAATTGTTTGTCGTTTTTGACGATGATCAGTCGATTTATGCCTGGAGAGGGGCTAAAATTGAAAATATTCAATCTATTCAACAGGATGTGGCAAATAGCCATTTGGTGCGTTTAGAACAAAATTACCGTTCCACGGGCACGATTTTAGAAGCGGCGAATGCTTTGATTGCACACAATGACAACCGTTTAGGTAAAACACTTTGGACAGAAGATGCCAAAGGCGAACTGATTGAGTGGTATCAAGCCTTTGATGAAATGGAAGAAGCTGAGTTTGTTGTCAATAAAATCCGGGCGTGGAAAGGTAGACTGAACACATTGAAGCAAGTCGCGATTTTATATCGCACAACCGCGCAATCGCGTTTATTTGAAGAAGCGTTATTACGATATCGCCTACCTTATCGCATTTATGGCGGCCTACGTTTTTACGAACGCCTTGAAATTAAAGATATATTGGCTTATTTGCGTTTATTGGTACACCGTGATAATAATGGCGCGTTTGAGCGGGTTGTGAATACGCCAAAACGGGGAATTGGTGAACGCACAGTTGACATCGTGCGCGGTGTCGCCCGTCAACAGAAAGTGTCTTTATGGCAAGCCGCGAATCGCGTCATTGAAACACAGCAATTAAAGCCCAGAGCCCGTAACACGCTTAAAGGTTTTTTGGATTTGATTAAACGATTGGCAGGGCAAGTCAATCAAAAGCCACTCTCTGAACAAATTAAACAAATCAAGAGTGCGACGGATTTAACAGCACATTATCAAAAAGGGGGGAAAGAGGAGGCGGCTAAACGTTTAGAAAACTTGGCGGAATTAGAATCGGCCGCGTTTCAATTTGAACAAACGCACAAGGGGAGTCCAAACTTGGTGACAGCGTTTCTCGATCATGCCGCCTTAGAGGCCGGTGAAGGGCAAGGCAATCCATCTGAGGATTGTGTACAATTATTGACTTTACACGCAGCGAAGGGATTAGAATTTGAAGTTGTTTTTTTATGCGGTTTAGAAGAAGGCTTATTTCCACATCAAAACAGTCTTGATGAAGATATGTTGGAAGAGGAACGCCGATTATGTTATGTGGGCATGACACGAGCGCGTCAACAGCTTTATCTTTCCCATAGTCAAAGCCGATATCGTTATGGGCATCGTGAACCGAGTATACCTTCTCGATTTCTGAGTGAAATCCCAGTAGAATTAATTTACAGAGTGCGTTTATCGTCTCCTACAAGGATTGTATATAAGAAGGGATTAGATCGTGGTTATACTTAATACCACGCGCCGTAAATTCATCCGATTATTTATATCAATAACAATCAATGAGTTAGCTCTAATCATTATCCGATAGATTTACGACGTGTGGTACTAGTGCAAGAGAGCGAAAATATCTAGACCAACCTGCCAACCAGCCACCTAGCCACCTAGCCAACAGCTAAAGCAGTTGTCTAAAAGCTCAAGTCACCTAAAGGTGACTAACAAAATATAAAATCATGTCATAAATATTATTAAGTACTGAAGCACAAATAAACAGGTATTTTACCGCAAGGGGCAATCCCTTGCTCATGCCCATCTTCTTGGTTGTTTCTTTTAATTAAAATACCTGAAAATTTATGGTTCAGTACTTACTTATATGTATACTGCCAACTGCCACACAAGCTCCTTTTGGTTTTTGTTAAAAACCTCTTAAATGCTATGGATATATTTGTTAGTCACCTTTAGGTGACTTGAGCTTTTAGACAACTGCTTTAGCTGTTGGCTGGGGTGGTGAAAAGGAGGGTTCAATTTGAGTTGGCTGTTATTGATTTTACATCTCAAACATCCAAAATAGAAATCCATAACCATGAACATTGCTGAATACGCTATTGAGAAAAAAACCATTACACTGGTTTTAACTTTTATACTACTAGTCGGTGGTTTGCTGTCTTATGAACGTCTTGGGCGATTTGAGGATCCCGAATTTACTATCAAAGAGTCTTTGATTCTGACTTACTATCCGGGTGCCCTCCCCACCGAAGTTGAGGAAGAAGTGACTGATGTCATTGAAACCGCTGTCCAACAAATGCCGCAATTGAAAAAGGTGACTTCTCTCTCCAGAGCTGGGCAATCTATCGTTATCGTCAAAATGAGGGATAAATATGACAAGCACACCTTGCCTCAAATTTGGGATGAATTGCGTCGTAAAGTCAGTGATGTCCAATCCTCTCTACCCCCAGGTGTGCAACCTTCTATCGTCAAAGACGATTTTGGTGATGTTTACGGTATCTTCTTTGCCGTGACGGGAGAGGGGTATTCCTATCGAGAAATCAAGGATTATGTAGATTTTCTCAAACGAGAATTACTCCTCGTGCCTGGCGTTGCTAAAATAGATATATGGGGCGCACAGCGGGAAGCCATTTTTGTAGAAATTTCCCGTGCTCGCTTGGCACAATTGGGCATTTCCTTGCAAGCCATTTATAAGACTTTAGAACAACAAAATCTGATCACTTCTGCGGGTAGAGTCAAAGTGGGCAGTGAGTCTATTCTGATTCATCCCACCGGTGAGATTGATTCTGTTCAAGAAATCGGCGAGTTGCTGATTAATGAGAAGGATTCGGATAAGCTGATTTATCTCAAAGATGTTGCCACGATTAACCGGGATTATGTGACACCACCACGCACACTATTACGTTTTAACGGCACGCCTGGATTAGCCATCGGGATTTCCAGTGTTTCTGGCGGAAATGTGGTGACGCTCGGTAAAGCGGTTAAAGCGAAGCTGAAAGCCCTTGAAGCCCAATCTCCGCTGGGCATGACATTTGGCATCATTTCCTACCAGTCGGATACCGTTGAAAAAGAGGTTAATGGTTTTGTCAACAGCTTTTTATTAGCCTTGGCGATTGTGATCGTCATTCTCTTGATTTTCATGGGCCTACGCAGCGGCTTATTGATTGGTGGCATTTTGGTACTGACGGTGTGTGGCACCGTGATTGTCATGGATATCTATGACATCGATCTGCATCGCATCTCTCTTGGTGCCTTGATTATCGCTTTAGGCATGTTAGTCGATAATGCGATTGTGGTGACAGACGGCATTCTCGTCAGAATCCAAAGCGGTATGAATCGCCTCAAGGCAGCGATGGAAGTGGTTGAACAAACGATGTGGCCGTTATTGGGTGCGACTGTGGTTGCCATACTCGCCTTTGCCGCCATTGGGCTGTCTCAAAATGCCGCAGGTGAATTTACCCGCGCCTTATTTCAAGTGATTCTGATCTCCTTGCTCATGAGTTGGGTGCTGGCGATTACCGTCACCCCTTTATTTTGTGTCTACTTTTTAAAAGCAGGTACGCAGCAGGTTGGACAAGATCCTTATCGGGGCATCCTTTATCAAGGCTACAAAGTTTTTCTACGTATCAGCATTCGTCTCAGATGGCTCACCATTAGCCTCATGCTGGGTTTATTATTTCTTGCCATTTACGGATTTGGGCTGTTAGAAGACAGCTTTTTTCCGGGTTCCACCCGGCCCCAGTTTATGGTTAATTATTGGCGCACAGAAGGCACTGATATCCGCGCTACCAGTTCCGACTTGAAACAGATTGAAGCGTATTTGATGAAACTGGAAGGCGTTGAATCCATTAGCACCTTTGTCGGCGCAGGCGCATTGCGTTTTATGTTAGTCTATCAACCCGAAAAAGATTACAGCAGCTATGGGCAAATACTGGTTACCGTTGACGACTATCGGCGTATTGATAACCTGATACCAGAAGTGAGACAGTATTTAGAAAGTCACTTTCCAGATGCTGAACCGAAAATCAAAAAATTCCGACTCGGCCCCGGCGGTGGCGCGATGATTAAAGCCCGTTTTAGTGGGCCTGATCCCGTCGTACTGCGGCAATTGTCCAACCAAGCACAAGCCATTATGCGTGAAGATGGCGGAGCCATTGAGATTCGAGATGATTGGCGACAGCGCGTCAAAGTGCTACGCCCTCAATTTGCGGAAGCACAAGCCAGATTAGTCGGGATTTCTCGTTACGATGTCAGTCGCACATTGGAAGCCACTTTCAGTGGCACGCAAGTAGGGATTTACCGGGAAAACAATAAACTGTTGCCCATCATATCAAGGCCGCCAGAAGCGGAACGCCTGGATGTGGGTAACATTGAAGATCTACACATCTGGAGTCCGGCCGCGAAAAAGTCGATTCCTCTGCGTCAAGTGGTTTCAGGATTTACAACAGAATGGCAAGATGCCATTATTCATCGGTATAACCGCAAACGCACGATCACGCCACAATGTGATCCTAAAGTGGGTAATGCCAGCGTCGTCTTTCAACGTATCCGGCCGAAAATAGAAGCGATTGAACTGCCACTGGGTTATGAATTGGAATGGGGTGGTGAATATGAAGATTCCACAGAAGCGCAAAAGGCGCTGGCAGCCGGCCTACCGATTAGCTTCTTAATCATGGTATTGGTTGTGATTTTTCTATTCAATGCGCTACGGCAACCCTTGATCATTTGGCTTTGCGTACCGCTGGCCATTATTGGTGTCGCGCCCGGCCTGTTGCTCACCGGAGAATCTTTTGGATTTATGGCTTTATTAGGTTTTCTGAGCTTATCCGGTATGTTGATCAAAAACGCCGTCGTTCTGATAGATCAAATTGATTTAGAAATCAGGGAAGGTAAAGCCCCTTACGATGCCATTTTAGAATCGTCTGTCAGTCGTTTACGTCCAGTCACCATGGCCGCCATCACAACCGTATTGGGTATGGTACCCCTGTTTTTTGACGCTTTCTTCAAAGGGATGGCCGTCACGATCATGTTTGGATTGACTTTTGCCACCGTGCTGACATTGATTGTTGTGCCAGTGTTGTATGCCGTATTTTTTAGAGTAAAATCAAATAGTTAAATAAATCAGTGTTGATCATGATAAGAATTTCTTGAGAAAAAGCGTCTTTTGCGTCTTTAGCGTCAAAGTGCGTTTCTTTTTTAACGCAAGAGGCGCAAGGGGCGCAAACGAGGCAAGAGGTGGTGTGTTGCGTTTTTAACGCACGCAACACAGAGTTCACAGAGTTGCACAGAGTTTCACAGAGAAAACCCCTTCAAACAGCAAACACCCTAAACCCTTGATTCCCAAAGCAATAAATCACAAATTGCGAAATTTTGGCCTCTGGGTATTCCTTTTTCAGGCCCTCCACATACCCATTGATTTGTTCCGTATCGGCCTTGAGCAATTCAAATTTGTCAATACTCGTTTTGAGTTCCTTCAATTTGGTGTTCGAGTAATACTTAAATTCAATCACCCATCGTAGCCCTGCAAACTTTTCGTTATATTTCCCCACAAATTCCAAATCGCTTTTGCCTTGAGGATAGGAACGTTCAACATGCCAAATAAACCAACGAGACAGATAGCGGCTACACAATTCATAGAAAGTCGTGCGATAAAAATTCTCATTCACTTGTTGAAAAATCACTTCCGGTAACTGCGACACATACTCTTCCCAATAGCCCGCAAACAATTGTTCAAGATTGGGTTCATTTACAAAACGCTGCATCATTGGCGCGTAACGAGTAGACACATCAATCTGGTGGATTTCATTAAAATATTCTAAGAAAATCTGCTGCATGTTGAGGTTAGGCAATTTCAGATAAAAAGGATCTTGTCTCGTTAACATGCCTAAGTAGAAAAAAGAAACCGGAAAAAATCCCTTTTCAAAGAACTGAAACAGGTTAAACTTTTCAACTAGAAAGACTTCATCATAAGGCATCTGATTCTGCAAAGTCAGTTTGTCAACAAATTCCTCTGTATTCTGGGGATTAGAAGCCGTTAACCGTCTAACCCAAGAGAGTTCTGTTTTCAAATTCGGGTCATTCAAACGAGGGGGAATGGTTTTATGGCGGCACAGATACTTCAAAAAGTACATCACAAGCGTCGAATTATAAAGCGCCTCACCCTCTGGATTGACAAAATGATAGCCATCGTAATGGTTTTTGATAATAGCCTCGACAAGCGTTCGAGTTGCCGGATCAATCTGATAATCCCGATAAACCTGATCCAGTAATTGAGTCACTTCAGTCTGTGTAAAACCCAACATGGCTTCAAATTCAGGATCTAAAGTGATGAAATTGGCAATGTTATAACCCGAAGCCATATCATCTATCGTGATAGGCAAGACACCTGTGATAAACACATTGTCGATGGCCCCCGTTTTACGGCCTTCCTTCAAGGTTTTGAAAAACGTCTTGAGAAAACTGTCATCCGCTGTCAATTCTCGGTAGAGTTCATCCTTATGCACCGTAATCAGTTGATTGGCAAAGTTATCATATTCGTCAATGATGACATAAAGCTTTGGTAAATCCTTGTCTTGTTGAATGGCGTTGAGAAGCCATTGAAGGTTGGATGAGGCTTCATCCTTAACATTTATGCTGAGATTGTCATTGAACCTGATGGCATTTCGATTCACAAGGCTTCTCATTTCTAAGTTGCAAGTCAAATCAAAACGTTTTTCAATATCAATGAGGGTACCCGTTGGTTTCACCAATGAAAAATCCAGGTGTAAAACCAAAAAGGTATTATGCAATGGTGTAGGATGTTGACCAATGTAGGTTTGCCCAAACAACCGTTCAAAATCATCGCGCCGATTGGTGTCATAATAACATTCTAGCATCCGGCAAAAAAGCGATTTTCCAAATCGTCTTGGACGCAAAAAAACAGGATTGAGAACCGTTTCCAATTTTTCAATATAAACCGTTTTATCAACAAAATAACCGTTTTTTTGGACGATTTCTTCGTAATTGGCTGAACCATATAACACTTGTTTTTTCATAATCGAAACTCCGTAAGCATTTTGAAAAGTGATCGTATAATAACGCTTTTATCTGACAAAAGGCAATGCGTTTTGAATAGTCATCGATCCAGCAAAATCAGAGAATTATACTCTGTGGCACTCTGTGGCACTCTGTGTTCTCTGTGTTGAAAAAAACCTGCTCAAATATTCAATTATTAATCTTCAATTATCTTTTATCAGCTTCGTTTAGTACAGCTAATTACGAGGATAAACGAATTTAATCTTTGGCTTGCTTGGCCTAATTAGTTTATCTCCGTAATTAGATGTACTCGTTGACAGTTAGTTTCTTTGCACAACAAATCAATGTTGCAAGTCATCAGGATGCTTGAATAATCCGCTACGTGTGCGATATTTTAAGCTGCTGATTTCTTTGGGGCTGCGAATCACGCAGTCGTTGAGTGATAGGGGAGTTTGTCTAAAGTGTGTTGGTAAGACGTTGATTTCACTGAATTCTTCTATTAAGGCATCAATTTGGATTTCGCCGTCAACGCCTAAAGTGGATGCCGCATTCAATACGCTGTCACTGGATTGAATACTGTGTTGGGCACTGAGGCTGATGTTGCCGCCATCGCCGACAAAGCCGCTGGTAATCAAGTGGCTGTTGTTAAGAATCATTAAATCGGGTTGGCTTAGGCTGATATTGCCTCCTTTGTTTTGTTTGTCTGCGCCAATGGCTTGCGTGTTGATGCGACTGTTGAGGAGATAAACTTGTTCGTTTGATTTAATCGTGATATCGCCGCCGGCGGAATCGACTGAGTGAGTGACGATTGCACTGTTGTGTAAACTCATCTGATCGATATTGAGAATCAAATGGCCGGCTTTGCCGTCGCCTTCGGCCGCTGCTTGAATCGTTCCACCTGCTTCTAGTGAGGCCGTTGGCGCGCTTATCTCTATATTTCCCCCTTCAGCTTGCGTAAACGCATTACTGAATAAGCCACTGGCTTGCCCTTCAATTCCCTTTCCGTTGATCTCAATCCTTTGATTCGCTTTAATCGTTAATTGGCCTCCCGATCCGGTGGTTTGGCTGGCGTTGTGTTGCCCAGAACTGGATTTGATTTGTCCCCCATTTGTGATACTGAGGTTATAGACTTGGATCGATATCTCGCCAGCTTTTCCGATATGTTGCGTATCGGCGCGAATCACGCCGTTTTCTGTCAGTGTTAATGTCGGGGTTTCAATCCTGATATTGCCGCCTTGGCCTGTGCCACCGGTGCTGCTTTGTATGCCGCTATAAATGAAGCCTTTTGATTGGCTGTTGAATGATTCCGCTAAACAGGAACCGTTGCCATTGACTAAACAACCGGATATCTTGATAGCTTCTTGGGCGGATACGGTGATATCACCGGCCGAACCGGCTGTGCCGAATTGAGCCGTGCTATCAATTTGTGATCCAAAGTTGAGGTGTATACGATTGGCTGTGATACTGATGTTGCCCGCTTGGCCGGTGGGTATCAATTCGCCTTTTTTAACGACTTGTGCTGTGATGCGGCTACCTTGTGTGAGTGCTAATTCATCGTTGATTTTGAGGGTGATATCTTGTCCGTTTTCATGGCCTCGCGTATCGGCCCAGATGTGGCTATTGTCCATAAACAGTTGCCCACCGCGAATGTAAACACTGCCGCCACCGGCTCCGCTGACATCAAGATTACCCGATTGCCGTTCTGAATGTATTGGGGTGCTATCTGTGATTGTGATTTGACCGAATGCCTGAAAGGCATTATCTGGCAGGTTTTCAGGATGGATGGGTACCTCTCCAGAGTCAGCGATACTGATTAAATTAATCCTGCCGCTTGACGCGCCCATAAAACTATTTTGCCAAGTGTCTTCTACAAGGTATTGTCCGTCTTCTATGTTTAAATCGCCACCGATGAAAGAGAGGGTTTTTTGAGGGGGCACGATGAGAAAACCACCTTGTTTGGAAATGCCAGCAGGTGAGTCAGTGAGAAATCCAAAGGCCGTGGGTGAGGCAACTTTTAACAGAGTGGATTCTGGATGGGTGGCATCAAAGCGGCCGTCTTCGCCTAAACGGAGGTAATCAGCAGTGCTGGCGTGAAAAGAGCCATAAACACTTAAACGGGCATTGGGCCCAAACAGAATACCGGCCGGATTGAGAAAATACAGATCAGCATTGGGCATTGAACTGTGTAAAGTGCCATTGATGTAGGATGGGTGATTGCCCGTGACACGGCTGATGACATTTTGAATGCTATCAGGCCCGCCAAAGCTGGCGATTTCATGGGATTGGAGATTGAAAGTTTCAAAGCTATGAAATAGGTTGTCACCGACTTGTTTTCCAAGAGAGGCGGTAATGGGGAAGACTTGGCCGTATTGTGTTTCTTGGCTTTTTAAAATGCCCCTTGGGCCGCCTAATGTGCCATCAAGTATGATTTCAGCGTGGAGAGGCGTGTTCAAGAATAGAGTAACCAGTAAGCTGGTTTTCCATAAGAGAGGGTGGTGTGTTGTCATGTTCATGATTTATTCATTTATTCAATTTTTGATAGAACGCAGATTAGACTGATTGAACTGATTAACGCTGATTAAAAGCCAACAGCTTTTCACGCAAAAGTTTTTGCGTGAAAATCAGGTGATGGTGACTAACCAACCGATACTTAAATTATAACAGTGGACAGTATAAAATAGCTGTATTGAATTGAAAAAATGCTGCTATATTTATTGTGATATAATATCATTTATCTTGAAATTTGGAGGTTGTTATGTTAGCTAAACAAGATTTGAGTCAAATGCAAGACTATATTCTTCAGGTTTTGCCGCAGTTATTGCGTCAAAATCCGGAAATTGGCACGACTATAGAAGGTATGCTTGCCCATCAATTTCCACGTCGTGATGAATTTATCCAATTGGTGACTGAAGTTAAATTGCTTCGTGAAGACACCGACCAGCGTTTTGAATTTCTCTTGACAGAAATGAACCGTCGCTTTGAAGCGAGTGACAAGCGTTTTGAACTTCTCCAAAAGGAAGTGAAGCAATTGCGTGAAGACATGAACCGTGGCTTTGAAGTGAGTGACAAGCGTTTTGAATTTCTCTTGACAGAAATGAACCGTCGCTTTGAAGAGAGTGACAAGCGTTTTGAACTTCTACAGGAAGAAATGGATAAGCGTTTTGATCTGTTACAGGCGGAAATGAACCGTCGCTTTGAAGCGAGTGACAAGCGTTTTGAACTTCTCCAAGAGGAAGTGACGCAATTGCGTGAAGACATGAGGCGTGGCTTTGAGGCGAGCGACAAGCGTTTTGAACTTCTCCAAGAGGAAGTGACGCAATTGCGTGAAGACATGAAGCGTGGCTTTGAAGCGATTGACAAGCGTTTTGAACTTCTACAGGAAGAGATGGATAAGCGTTTTGAACTTCTACAGAAAGAGATGGATAAGCGTTTTGAACTTCTACAGGCGGAAATGAACCGTCGCTTTGAAGAGAGTGAAAAGCGTTTTGAACTTCTCCAAGAGGAAGTGAAGCAATTGCGTGAAGACATGAACCGTGGCTTTGAAGCGAGTGACAAGCGTTTTGAACTTTTAGAGGCGGAAATGAACCGTCGCTTTGAAGAGAGTGAAAAGCGTTTTGAACTTCTACAGGAAGAGATGGAGAAGCGTTTTGAACTTCTCCAAGAGGAAGTGAAGCAATTGCGTGAAGACACGAACCGTCGCTTTGAAGAAGAAAAGCATGAACGACTCGACATGAAACGCCGTATGATCAGGGTAGAATCGACCGTTAATCGATTCGAGGAAAAAATCACCCAGTTTGATGCTTGGTTAAATGTTGTCACGGGAAATGTTGGTGATAAAAGAGGACAGGAAGCCGAACAATTATTTGCCTTGGGATTGAGTTATGGCTTAAAACGTTCGGATATGATTAAACCCGAAACGATTCAATTACGTCAACTGTTTATGGATGACGAAGGTATCGTCTTTCCAAGAAAAGGTAAGTCTATTGAAGTTGATATCTTGGCTGAAAATGGCAAACTTGAAGTCTTTGAAGTCAAAACAACCGCAATAGAAACTGATGTTGCCATCTTTACTCGCAAAGTGCAATTAATTCAACATCAAAACAAGAATAAACAAGTCAGTGGGATTTTTATTTCGCCAGGGGCCAGTGATTCAGTCAAACAATGTTGTGCGGAATTTGATGTCATGTTTGTTGGATAATCTATTTCCCTAGGTTGCACCATCATCGTTAGATAGCGTTTCCATTTTGCGTGAACCGAAGGTAGGCTACGCTAAATACATTAATTGTAGGGGCAAGCCCTTGCGGTTGCCCCTGTATGTTAATTGATTGTAATAGAACGCAGATTCTCATGATTAAACTGATTAACGCTGATAATTAATCAGCTACGAAAAGGCTGCGGTGGAGTGCAAAATTTATTTTGCAAGATGGAAATTTATTTTGCGGCGGTGGATCAATTTATAAATTAGCAGAAACCTTGGGAATGGATGATTACTTCTATGATGTTTTACCACAGAATAAGGCAGAAATTGTGGAGAAACTGCAAGCAGAAGGGCGTAGCGTCTGCTTTGTTGGTGATGGTGTGAACGACACCATTGCCATGAAAAAAGCCAATATTTCCATTTCGCTCAGTGGTGCGACTTCGGTTGCCACCGATACAGCACAAATCGTTCTTATGGATGCTTCACTCAAACGCTTGCCAGAATTATTGGATCTTTCTCTAGAACTGAATCACAATTTGCATAACAGTTGGTTGTTCAACATCGTACCAGGTACGCTCACCATTCTCTGTGCTTTTGCTTTACGTATCGATATCATCGTAGCCCTGCTGCTCAGTCAAGGCGGACTCGGTTTGGGTGTTGTTAATGCCATGTTGCCCTTGCGCCAAATCAGCGAAAAAGAAAGGTTGCAACTGCAAAACAGGCGCGATGCTCAACTACTCTCTAAAAACGCTAAGGAATGATGTTTTAAAAACTTCCATTTATAGCGTTTCCCGATTGAATGAAGTACAAATCATTTAAGTGAAAATATTTATTTGAAAATATTTATTTTGCGGCCCTTTTTTCAAACAAAATTTGCGGCCCTTTTTTCAAACAAAATTTGCGGCCCTTTTTTCAAACAAAATTTGCGGCCCTTTTGGAGTGCAAAATTTATTTTGCGGCCCTTTTTTCAAACCCAATTTATTTTGCGGCCCTTTTTTCAAACCCAATTTATTTTGCGGCCCTTTTTTCAAAACAAATTTTTTTTTCGTCCCTT
>Ga0233403_10000983_pt1 | contig 13476 bp, 8 predicted proteins | sample Na_oxic_1_MG_FD_179866 | JGI IMG/M metagenome (GOLD analysis project Ga0233403, IMG submission 179866) | Seawater microbial communities from Saanich Inlet, British Columbia, Canada - Na_oxic_1_MG | ecosystem: Environmental > Aquatic > Marine > Inlet | place: Canada: British Columbia | collected...
TGCGGCAGAAGAAACTGAAGACGACGAAGCTGAAAGCGACGATGCGGCCGAAGAGACTGAAGACGACGAAGCTGAAAGCGACGATGCGGCCGAAGAGACTGAAGACGACGAAGCTGAAAGCGACGACGAAGCTGAAGAAACTGAAGACGACGAAGCTGAAAGCGATGATGCGGCAGAAGACGCTGAGGACACAACTGAGAACGACGTAGCGGAAAGCGAAGCCGACGAGAAAGAAGCTGAAGAGGAAGCTGCCGACGATGAAGAAGCTGATGATGAAGAAGCCGATGATGAAGAAGCCGATGATGAAGAGGCCGATGATGAAGCTGATGATGAAGAGGCCGATGAAGAAGCTGATGATGAAGAGGCCGATGAAGAAGCTGATGATGAAGAGGCCGATGAAGAAGCCGACGATGAAGAAGCTGATGATGAAGAAGCTGATGATGAAGAGGCTGACGATGAAGAAGCCGACGATGAAGAAGCTGATGATGAAGAAGCTGATGATGAAGAGGCTGATGATGAAGAGGCTGACGATGAAGAGGCTGACGATGAAGAGGCTGACGATGACGCGGAAAGCGAAGATGCTGACGATGACGAAGCCGATGATAAAAGTGAAGAAGGGCAAACCCCCCAAAATTTCATCCACATCACCGACAGAGAACCCCTTGAAGGCCAAATACCCTACTCAGCGGAGTCTCTCGCCAAAGGCAAAATAGCCTTTGAAAAAACCTGTGAACAGTGTCACGGTCAAACCGGGCGCGGAAACATCACATCAGGCAAACGCCTAGCCGATGACTGGAATAATCGCATCTGGCCGCGTGACTTGACACAACCTTGGACTTGGCGAATCAGCAATATACCCGGCAATGATGACAAAAGCCGAGATGAAACGATCCGCCGAATTTACGCCCGCCTTTCGATTGGGATTACAGCCACACCCATGCCCGCCCACCGCTCAACAAGCGAAGGCGATGCCGATCCCGTCAGTCTGGCAGATCGCTGGCACATTGCCAACTACGTTTACTCACTGCGCGAAAACAGCATACCACCAAGCGACAACACCGTGATTCAAGCTGTCAAAATAACCGGCACTTTGCCAACAACAATAGAGGATACCGCGTGGAACAAAGCCCCAAGTACCACCGTGCGCTTAGTGCCCAACATCATCAAAGAAAAACGGCTATTCACACCATTAGCTAATTCGATAACAGCGCGAGTGCTATACAACAACCAAGAAATAGCCTTTCTCCTAGAAATGAGTGATCGGACAGACAGCCGCCCAGGTGAACCCATCTCCGAACAAATTCAGGATGAAAACTTAGAAATGCACTCAGACGCATTCGCCATTCAATTTCCAAAAGCGGCCGCGTTTGAAACCACCCCCATCGTAGAAAAGCCCTTATATCGTCATGGCGATGCCAAACATCCCACCACGATATGGTACTGGAACGCAGGCCGTTTTGAACCAGAAAGTGCGCCCAAAACCCTGATATTTGATGCCAATGGCCCCAATAAAAAACTAGCCCCCCGACAAAGCGACAACACACTGAAAGCAACAGGCTTCTGGGAACACGGCCGCTGGCGAATACTCATGAAACGGCCCAGAACGGATAACAAATCGGGAGACTTATCGTTTAGCGAAGGGCAATTTATCCCGATATCCTTTGCCAACTGGGATGGCAGCAACGGCGAAATCGGATCCAAACACACCCTAACCAGTTGGTATTGGCTACTGCTTCCCCCCGAAATTGACTATGGTAGACTTTACGGCATACCGCTAGGAATGAGTTTCTTAAGCTTTTTGCTAGGGCTGATCCTAGTACAGAGTCAGCGACGCAAAGTTATTCCATAACTGTTTCACATTGATGTTAAAGATGGAATTGTAGGGTGGGTACCCGCTAAAGACGGTATTTATCTCTCAAGAGTTTTTCTAATGCTTGGGCATTGGATACCATCTTTATGAAAGGCTCAATCTTCGTAGGGTGGGTAGCGTGGCTGCCCACCATTTTACGGTATATTAACATTCGTAGGATGGGTAGCGTGGCTGCCCACCATTTTACTACCCACCCTACGGTATATTACATAACAGAAATCTGGCATCCTATCTTGCGTTTTTTTCCCCTCAAACATTCAGCCACTTCACCACCTTTTTTTGAGTGATTTTCTTGAAATGATTTTCTAACGAATAACAAAGCATACCAGAACATTTTTTATTAATCTCATAAGGCGTTAAACAGCGAGTCTCTAATGAATTGAAAAGCGTTTTTAACGCCGCCTCATCAAAAGGAAAATAACCCATTGACTTATCAATTTGGTAATGGGTTATCAAATCCTCACAATATTCTAAACCCTTCTCCACAGAAAGAAAGGAGAAACCAAGTTTGTGAGTGATCCGATCCCATAGCACATCCCCAATTAAAATTCTGAGTCTTTCTTCATCACCATCACTTAAGGTATAATTCAAAAAAATCAACAAGTTATCATAGCTATCAACCAAGGTTTTTATACCCTGCGTCAATCTTTTGAATTGCCGAGAAGTGTAATACAACAAATTTTCCAGTTCATCTATCCACAAAACCACTTTAGTCAACGTCTTTCCCGCAGTGAAACAAGCAATCAATCCCGCCAAAAACTTCAAATAATCGGCTTCCGTCTTTAAAGCACGCGGCAACTGGAATTTTTTTAATTCCGTTCGACTCACATTAGCATAGATATATCGATACATGAAATCATCCAATTTCAATTCTGAATAACCTAACTTAATGATAGCTAAAGCATAGGCCTCACTTTTGATAGAAGCACTAATCAAATTAAACAACTGAGACTCCCCCAATTCCGCAATGCGAGCCTGAATAATTTCTTTCAGTTTAGTGAAAGACAAATCATCTATAATATTCTCAAGAAGTTGCTGAATCGCATCACCATTTTCCAGCGGCGTTCTCACATAAAGCGTTATCAACTCAACCTGCTGTTCAAGAATCGGTTGATTTTTGAAATAGAAAGCCGCATGCGTTTTACCCGCACCAAAAGGCCCCCAATTGAGTATCAAATTACGATGCCCAGCCGCATTAAGAAAAGTGTTTTCAAGTTCACGCTTTTGGTTTTTCATACCGGCCCAAAATACCGGCACCTCGCTTTGAAATCCCAGCGAAGGATTGATCAACTCAAACGGATTTTGAGTCAAATTGAGTTCCTCAAAAGTCATAACTGATTGACCCCCAATAAGTGAGAAATCTTGTCTAAATGACGAAAGTATTCAAATTTTTGATCATCAACGTCTTTATTTAACTTTTGTACCTTCAGAGCATACTCATCAGGAGACATAGAAATTCTTGAATCCTCAAATTCTTTTCTGGCCTGTTTAAACTTATAGGCCAATAAATCCACTATAGCCTCTTTAGCTGCTTCACAAGATAATTGAAATTTTTTATGCTGGTACAAATTTAAATAAAGAAATAAAACCGCATCAAGTGATGACCAAACCTGACAAATAGGAAACGCCGGTAATAACTCCCTCAAACAACCCCTTAAAGCATTGTCATCATCGGTTAAAAAAACCAACCCCGTTTTACCCATCAGAAATAAATCAATAACCACCGCCAAATTATCTAATTCCCCTTTATTATGTGATGGATAAGACAACACTTTAGCCACCAATTTCTGTTCATATTCCGCTTCAGTCAATTTACGAAAAGCATGAATTTTATTGCTTCGTGCCAAAACCTCAACACTTGTCGATGAAAGATGTCGAGAAATTTCTCGACTCACCTCATGACTATACTTAATCGTGACAACGTGATCAAGCAAATTAAGAAGAGAATAATCATTCTCACCTATCGTAGCACGAAAATCACACTCATCCAGATAAATATAACTACAAGCATCTATAATACAAGTCAATTTCATAGAATTATCTCGTAGGGTGGGAACGCTTAAGGCAATGAACTCAATCTCAAACCCAGATTTCACCGACAGCGATCCCACCATCTTAGTTTCCCCTCTAAATTTGCTTTGCGCGATTTTCAAACCAAATTTATTTTGCGTCAATTGGAGTACAAAATTTATTTTGCGGTTCTTTTCAAAGCAAATTTATTTTGCATCTGCGCGATTTTCAAACCAAATTTATTTTGCATCGGCCCGATTGAAGTACGAAGGCCTGATTGAGATTGATAATTTTGGAATGCGCCCAATACAGCCTTAAATCCGTTATCAGAATATCGTGAGTTAATTCAGAAACAAAATATTTTATCCGGTTAGCATTGAGGGAAACTTGAATCAATTGTAGCCCTTAATAAGTCTAGCAATAGCAGGGCTAAAAAATTATTTTGGCCATCGCCGTCTACCATGCAGTACACGAAGAATCCATAATGTCTTTCCTCGTATTTTGTAAACCGCAAAATAAGGTGTACCGCTAATGACTAATTCTCTTGTACCTAAGACTCGGCCCGGACGACCCATTTCAGGAAAGATCGCTAACCCTTTGATAGCCTCAAGAATACGAAGCACAGTTTGTATGGCAGCGTCTGGATTTTCTTGACGAATGAACTCATCTATAGAAGATAAGTCATATTCTGAAGGTTTAGTGAAACGAATTTGCAAGTTTTTTCTCCCAATCACTTTTAACTTGTTCAAAATCACGGCCCTGTTCACGATCAGCCGCTTCGATGCCTACTAAGATAGCTTGAATTTGCCATTCTTGCACAGTAAGATATTCTTCAATGGCTTCAGCGGCTAAACGAGATTGCGAACGTTCTGTTACTTGTGCCAGTCCACTCAATCTGTCAGCCATATCCGGCGTGATATTGATACTTAATGTCATCGTATTCATAAAATACTATTCCTCATCATTGACAAAAAATCCTGTAATGGGGGTAAGACTTCAATTAAAAAGGGTAAACTTGATTTGAGGCAAACATAAGAAGAGTCATCATCTGAATCAGAACGGCCATCATTCCAAAGTTTTCAGAATAAAATTTCTGATTCTAACAATTCAACCCCTGCACAAAACCATTCCTCGCATCTTCAATTCTCCACGCCATCATTTTGTTAAATCATCTTTAGGAGACTTTGCTAACAGGCACCGAGATGACAGATAATCCGATACGTTGAAGATGTTCAAAGTCTTTAACATTGTGCGTAATCAGGTGCGCGTAAGGCCGTCGCAGCAATCCAAGCATCACTATAAAGCATTGGACGACGTGATTGCAGTTGTTTGTTCATGTCGCCAACGCCTTATAGTTTCTTCAAAAGCATCATTAATATCTATCTTCCGGCCATCCGCCGAGTCATGCCTCAAAATCTTTCACGGGTTGTACACCCTGCTCTAATGCGAGTTTTTCAAAGGTTTTTGGTTGCCAAAAGAAATTAGAACGATGTAAATGGGTTAGCAAAGGGTGTTCTAAAATACAGATTATTCCTGTTTAGACATGATGACATTCTCCTTGTGAATATCAAAAATAGGTAGTGCTGCAATATGGGTGATATGATATAGCATTTTTCGTTTGGGTTAAATACAAAAAAAGCAACCAGTTTCTCGTAGGGTGGGTAAGCGGGCGGCATTGAACTCAAAATAAAACCCATATTTCACCGCCCGCTTGCCCACCATCTTAGTTTCCACTCTAAATTTATTTTGCAGCAGCGCAATTGGAGTACAAAATTTATTTTGCTTTGGCGCGATTTTCGTCGCAAAATTTATTTTGCTGTTCTTTTAGTTCCAAATTTATTTTGCATCGGCGCGATTTTCAAACCAAATTTATTTTGCGACACCCAATATCGCTCGACCACCTAACATCAGGTCGCTTTTTTGAGCGAACTGGCAATCATCATACTTTCAATACTTAAATGATAATCAAGTTCCGGCCACTCAATCCCTGTTCCGTGACAAATCAATTGATAATTGGACAGTTGATTGAGAGACGCATGTTGTAATTCGTTGTACCCTGTCATGGGGGTTGAAATGATTCGGCCATCTTCAAGTTCAACATGAAGATAACGATCATCAAAATAATGGTTTTACCCTCTAAAGTATGAATGAAATCTCCTCTCAAATTCATCTTGGTAAACTTCTGTAATCTCAAGTGCTTTTCTAAGTTATTGATGTTTAAGATAATTATAGACAACTCGTAGGTTTAGCAATTCAATTTTCGCAGGATTTCAGCCTTTCATAACGTGCATAAGCTTTGGCTCATGCGGCATAAAAACTTAAACCCTTCTTGTAAAAGTAATGTTGGCCTATATCACCTTGCTTTGTTGAATTACCAATCAAACCCAAAACTGCCGTGAACAGTCACTGTTCACAAATATAGTTTTGTTCAAAAAAATGGTTCAACCGTTCATAATTTATAGGTTTTCTGGCCTTGGGCAACTAGACTGCGGCATGGCACGATTTATCGCAGCCCCTTTCAGATAATTGATATCTAATTAAAAACAGGGCGAACTATTGCATTTATGATACATTCAGTTATCATATTTTTATTTCAAATATACGCGTTAATGCATCGTTTGGCTATTGCCAAGTTATTGACTTCAATATCATAACGTGCATAATGGCTTTGCACTTCAATATCATAACGTGCATAATGGTTTTGTTTTTTACATATAAAGGTATCAAAATATTATACTAAGGAACGCGCATAAAATAACTTAGTCAACTTGTTCTCAATACAGCAATGACAAGGGAATCGCTAATTTTTAATGGCGATTTTATTTCATGCACGTTCCTAAGTGGAAATAAAATCCGTGAAAATGTTAAAAAGGCTTATTAAATAAGGCGTTCCAATCATTTAAAATTATTTTCACTGAAATGATTGGCGATTAGTATATATAGCCGTTTTGCCAAAATCCTATGATTTACGTTGTTTTGGCACGACTATTCAAAAATCACCCAATTTATTTCGCGCATCCCTCTGTTTGCAAGAATGAATGGGCTTTTCTTGGGGGATAAGGTTTTGCTCTTGTCTGTTACCATCATTGTGAAATTATGGGCAATAACGTTGCCCACCCTACTGAGCTTGATTGCTGCTTTGCGATCAATACGGTGCCATGGGGACTATTGACTAAAAAATATATAGAAATTAAAAACCTTGTGAATATGTCCACACTGTTTCATAGTTATTAACTTAATCTTAAAGGATGGCAGGAATTTAATAAAAATGCAATACTGTATAAAAAAAGCGGATATTATTTTTAGTTTTGTTGTAGGTAATTAAGCAAAAATGAACAATCAATATTTTAATGAACGACTTAAACATTATTTAGAGCATGCTGAAAAGTTAGAACACTTAAAGAACTCTGCTGATGTACAAACACAAAAGAGTAAGCTTCTTACTGATCTGGATAATTTGAAAACAATTTATGACCCGTCGCAAAACATAGATAAAACTGTTCAGATTCGTGTTTTAATGGCACAGATATTAACGACAAAAGCAAACAGTAGTGATGAATATAAAAAGGCTTTTGACTTATTAGATCAGGCTTACTTAGATTCTAGAAATTTAAAGAATTTTTTAAATGATCAAGGCTACAAAGGCGATTTCCCTTTGAATGAACAGGTATTTTATGTTTTTTTGATGTTGATATGGAACTATTTTCCCAACTATCTAAAAATTTTATTTTCAGTTTCTGGGGAAATCAACTATAAATATCTTCAAGCTGAGCAAATCTGTGATATCGCTTTTGCTTTATATTGGCTTGAAGATTATGATGAAAAAATTGAAAACTTTCTCAAATATCTTCATGAATGTGATGAAGTGAGTGAAGAGATTAAGATAAAAACGAAACGTATGTATGCCTTATTGCTTTTGAGAAGCGAGGAAAGAAAAAGCGAAGGAGAAGAAAGATTAGAAGCGCTTTATAACGAGCTTAAAGAGAGTCATTATTCAAAACATTTTATAAATGTTTGTTTTGATTTAGTGGGTAATCTGATTTCAAAAATTTATAACGAGCCTTGTGAATATAATAACGAGCGTTGTAAAAAAAATCATTTTATTTGTTTTAATGTAGACAATCCTATTTCAAAAGATAGACTTGACAATATTAATAACAAATTATCTGTAATAGCAGCACACTACGATAATTTTAATCCCTTACATAATATAAGATATTTTCTTTTTAAAGCCCATCATTGTTATCTGAAAGGGGATGATAGTTCTTGTTCTGACTATTTGAAAAAAATAGCTCGCTGCCTTGAAACAAGAGATTTTTTTGAAAATGGGATTGGAGTCACTGAACGTTTTTATTTAGTTCAAAATCTAGCAGATGCGAGTTTTCTTGCCTATAACTATCTCAGCTCTGATGAAAGTTGGGAAACGTTATATACAAAATATGGCAAGGCGATATTTAAGAGTTTTTTCCTGAGCATTTCTTCGGAGCATGATAGGTTTAATAAACAAATTGAAGTTTTTTTACATAATTTACTCGCTAAAGCGACTAAAGAAAATAAACATGCCATTGTACTCAATTTATTTCCTTATTGGCATGGTTGGTTAGCCAAGTTATATAATCTTTCTGATAGTGTAGCTAGTATTGCTCCAGATTTAGTAACACTCATCAGAAAATGGTTAATATCTCGTCTAGCAGGTTCTGAAAGTTGGGAACAAGTTAGCCCTCTTCAAGAAAATCAACAATATATTGAATTAATATCACAATTTGAAAATAAAATTTCTAATAAAGATTTAGATTTTGGTAAAACATTAGATACTTTAATTGAAACGGGATATTTTGATGTAGAGACTATCTCTCTTTCTCAGAGCGAAGTCGCTATCTATCTCATTTGTGATCGTGATGGTGATTATTTGGCTATTTTAACAAAAAAAGAGGCTATAAAACGTATAGAAATAGACATAAAGAAAAAAGAAGAAACAAAAGAAGATTGGGCGCAAGGTTTTGTTTCAATTTTTTGGGAATCTTTAAGGAGGGAGCTAGACAATGTCCAAACGATGCATATTATAGTTAATGGGCGAGCTAATTTTATTCCTTTTGATTTAGGCAAGCCTGAAAAAATAGTACTTTACTATTACCCGACTCCATACCATTTTGAGTCTTATCGAAAAAAAGCAAAATCAGACAAGCCACCTAGCTCTTATCCTCAAAAAATAGTGTTTTATAATGAAACATTTTATGGTGATGGTGAAAGTAAGGAAGGTATTTTAGTCTTTACCAATGCAGAACGTTACTGCATTCAGCATGAGAAAATAGCGGGTAATACTTGTATATACTTGAAGCCAGATCAGTGGAATTTTGCGGAAGATTCCTGTTTACATATTGCCTCGCATGGCGGAGAACGTCCTTTTGTCCATATCAAGTTACTAAAAGAAGAAAAATTGTTGGGGAGCTATGAATTTTTAAGAAATAAATCACTAGAAGGAAAGGTTATTTTTTTAGCCGGTTGTGTAACTGGTCATTTGAACGAAAAAAAAGGAGAACCTTTAGGCATTGTACCTGCTTTGTTAGCGTTAGGCGCACGTTATGTGATCGGTTATCTCATTCCTACTCGTGATGAATTAGCCGCTCTTTCAAGTATCTTATTTCATTACAATTGGAAACAAGGTGCAACTCCTGATATAGCTTTAAAATTAACAAAAGAACAGCTAAAAACGGGTAAATGGCCTCAGAAAATTATCCATATAATTCAAGATGGTTTTACAAAAGCTTGGGAAGACTATATTGATCATATAATTGATTGTACTCATTTAAAAATTATAGTTCAGGGACTCAATAAAATTTATGCTGAGCTTGATTCATTACAATATAAGATAGAACTAAATGAAGATAAGCTTGAATGGCTTGAAGATATTTTAGAGGTACTTCAATCAACACTGAAATTATTTAAAGATAAACTTGTTGATGAAAAAGGGTTAGAATATATTCTAGAGGTACTTCAATCAAACAAAAAACAAATGATTGATATTCTTGTTAGTGGGATTATTGAAAACGGTAATCTTGAAGGGATAGATCAACATATCACATGGCTTCGTGGTTTTGGGGGCCCTTATCAAAATAAGTAAATCAGCCCATAAATTTGGGCTGATTTTGGAAAATTTAAAGCCTCATCATGAAAACGCCCTATTTTTCCTTCATTCTCAATTCCAAAACGCCTTTGTTATTATTTTGTGTTGTCCATATTGCATCAATTTTCTTTAAATCATGGGAAATCTTACCAATATAATACTCCTTTGTGATAAAATCACCCATCCCAGGTGCTTCTTCCCAGATTTCAATTTCATGGTTTTTGGGGTTGACAACAACGCTTTTTATAACAATGGGTGTGTTGCTTCCTATTGCATTGATATATAACCCTTTACCAGAAAGTAATAAATTTCCTTGCTCATTTTTTTCTTGAGTGTCAAAATTAAACTCCACTTTTGAAGAAAAAGGACGAGTTTCCTGTTCCCAGCGGAATGTTCCCACGTATTCAACCGGTAATTTTTCAAAGGAAGTGATTTCTTGACCTTGTTCAGTATTAACAGAAGGTACGATGAGCGGAGGACAACTTCTCCGATAATTCAGCCAGCCATTAGGAATATTAGCTTTTTCAAGAGCCTCTTCAGGCATCGCTTTAAGGTTTTTTCCATAGATAGCTAATCGGGCCGCTAATTCAGTAAATGCAGGTAAGATAGTCTCACCAAAATACCCCTCAAGTGTTGCTGAAAAAAAACGACTTGCCAAAACAAATGTTTCAACATCTTTTATCAAGTCATCAACGTTCTCTATAGGATAATCCTTACGAATCGTATCTAAAAGCTTATCCTGCTCTTCTTTCGTGGGATATAAAAAATAAGCTTCACCGGTTGGTGAATCTTCCATATTCACGAGACGAACAATAATTTCTATCGTAGGCGATAGCTGAAGTGCATCCAAACCAGCATCAAGTGCGTAGTCAGTATCCACTAAAACAGTCATAGGGTCAAAGCTTAGGATCGTTGGGTCTCCCAGTTTGCTTTGCAAACACTCCTTAAAAGGTGCCGTCTTGCTATTACAATCGGTCAAGGTATCAACTAAACCGGGATAAATCGTTTTCAAAAATTCACTATGAAAATCAGCATGTTGTATAATTTGGCTGACACGATTTTTTAACTCTTGTTGATCAGCAAGAATTAACGACGAATGCAGAGCATTAATAGAAGACAAAAAAGATTGAAGCGAGTCATATTGCTTTTCCATCGTAGGCAATCGCAATCTTTTTTCCCACATGTCAATGTAAAACGTGGCATTGTAAGCGAACTGATCAACAAAATAAAGCCTGCACGCTAAAGCTTCATTTTTAGCAATAGTTGGGTTAAAAGTCCACCCCTTATAGTTAGTCACAACAAGTGGATGCTCGTAAGCAGCATACTGCAATGCAGTCAAAGCCGTGCTAACAGGCCAAGGGCCTAATTGCTCACTATGATTTTTATCAAAAACGAGTTCGACGCTTAGTTCCTTTTCATCATCAGAAAATTGCCAACGAATATCCTGAGCCGATTGAATTTTCACATCTGTGGGTTTTTTCAGAAAAACCACGCCACCACGGCTTTTTGAACCAATTCCTGAAATTCCCTTCTGACTAATTTGAGTAAATTGAGAGATAGAACGCGGTGATTTTCCGGAAGGTGAGGTTGCTCCACGATAGTGATTTCCTGAGTTAGGCCCATCATGATAACCAGGCAATGGGGGTTCTCTCCGATCTTCACCTTTGTTCTTTTGGAAGTTATTACCTCCGTATTCCTTTAAAAGGCGGTTCCCTAGCTGGGAAGACGACGGTGCTTGGTGTGTTGCGAGAACGGAAGCTAATTTTTCAGGTGCCTCATAATTGACAATAGAATTAATAGCTTTTTTTACCGCCGCTTTATCGTAGCTCATATCATGATCAATTTGAGAGGCAGAAACACTTCTTCTTGGCTCCGGTTCTGCAATAACAGGCGCAAAAATGACAACAGAAAGCAAACAACTCACCATCAAGGTGATTAATTTTTTCACAAGGTTTTCTCCTTAAAATTTACAAACAATATTAATAATTATACTGTCCACCATTACAATTTGCGCTTTTGCTGTTAGTCACCACCACTTGATTTTCAGACAACGGCTGAAAGGCTGTTGGCTGTTGGGGTAAAAAAGCGCAATTTATGACGATGCGAAGTATAATTCATCAAGGCATCAAGGTGATTAAATTTTTTACAGAATTTCCTCCTTATTATTTACAAATAGGTTAATGGTTAGTTCCTCTAGCTTTTTTTCCCAAGTCATCTGAACAGCATAACTGTCTTTGACGGGAAAATTATGATAAATAACTTCAATCTCATCGATCTTCACTTTACCGTTTTCTTCAACTTGATGAAAATTTTTATTTTCTTGACCATTTTCCAAAACTTTTAATTCGCCAAAGTTGAATGTGAAGTCTGGAGCAATATTTTTAATGATTACAGATTTATCATCATAATGCTTGACTGCTAATAATGGGCCTTTGTTGTTTTGAGTCTTTTCTAAGTCAGAACTCCTACGATAATTGATTGCCAATTGATAATCATCAAGGCAGGGCCATAATTCCAACTGGTAATCTTTGATTATCAAAAAAGCAAGTTGTGCCACTGTGGGCCTCGCTTTGGCATTCTTAGCACACATTGATAATTTTGTGGCCATTTCACGAGGTGTTACTAGATCGCGATAAGCTTCAAGCCCTTTTATTGACTGAAAAAATGGCTTCCTTTCTTTCTTTTTAAGAGTTGTCATTCCTTGGGAAAAAGTGATACAGTTTTCCTTGTTCTCTTCAGAAAAATACAGAGGTTTATCATCTAGTTCATTATTAAACTTCTGTATTAATCTAGGTTTGTTCTCACCTGAATAATCAATAAACAGTTCATAAGCATAGCTCGGTTCAAGATCAGACTCCAAATAAATCTTGGGTGTCATGGTATCCACATTGTCCTGTTTTAAGACTCTCAAGTCCGAAACAAGGTGAGGAACTTCTTCGATTTCTTGCTCGCATAAGTAAGCCAATGGCGAAATCAAACGATATGTGCATTCAATATCGACTATATTAGTGTTCATTGTTATTTACTCCTTTCTTGTGACAATTTCTCTAAAGTGGTAAAAGCATGAAGAATGTTTTCATCACTCAATTCAACTTCCAAATTCTCTAAACGCTTTTCTAATAATTCATCATCCTTATCTAATTCATCATCCTTATCTAATTCATCATCCTTACCGCACAAATTTCGGTAAATTTCGTCAGTTTCTTGACACAACGTTCTCGTTCCTTGACGGCAGTGTAAAACCTTTTGAAAAAGGCTGCGAATCTCCTCTTGGTGTTGCAAAAGAATTGGTTGGAGGTGTCCTCCAAGACAGTGTTTAATTTGCCTATCATTTAATTGAACAACTGGTGCAAGCCTATTGATAATATCGATAAGCTTAATACACTCGTTTTCTGGAAGGGCGGTGCCGCGATCCTCAATAATAGTATCAAAGATATTTAGAACACGTTCTTTCGTTTTTGGTGTTTTGACA
>Ga0233403_10000984_pt1 | contig 13452 bp, 10 predicted proteins | sample Na_oxic_1_MG_FD_179866 | JGI IMG/M metagenome (GOLD analysis project Ga0233403, IMG submission 179866) | Seawater microbial communities from Saanich Inlet, British Columbia, Canada - Na_oxic_1_MG | ecosystem: Environmental > Aquatic > Marine > Inlet | place: Canada: British Columbia | collected...
CGCCTTCGCGAAAATAAATTTGGTTTGAAAAGCGGGCTATCGCAAATTAGGCTATGATCTTAGGTAACTCGCAAAAAATAATCTACCAATCTACCGCCTAAAATGGTTTGTAGGGGCAATCCCTTGTGGTTGCCCCTTGGTATTTTATTGTTTGCCGGTTGCCTTATCCTTTATTATATCCAATCCTTGTAGTTCATTATTAAACCGCCCTAGTCACTCGCACAATTTCTTCTGGTGTTGTCTTACCTTGATAGAATTTATCCATGGCATCTTGCCGCAGTGTTCGCATTCCTGTTTTAATCGCTTCTTGGCGAATTTGGTTGGCATCACCGCCGCCACCGATGACATGGCGAATCGTGTCAGAAATCACCAGTAATTCATATAAGCCTTTACGTCCACGATAACCTGTATTGGCGCATTGTTCGCAGCCCCGGCCACGTTTGATTTGAGCGTAAGGTTGAAATTCAATCCCCAATAAATCTGCCTCTTCTTCGCTGATCCAATCATCTTCGATACAATTCATACAAATAGTGCGAACTAAACGTTGTGCCATTATGGCAATCACACTTGAACTGATCAGATAAGTATCTATGCCCATATCTTGTAAACGTGTGATCGCGCCTGCGGCATCATTGGTATGTAACGTCGAAAAGACTAAGTGTCCGGTTAAAGCGGATTCAATGGCAATTTCAGCCGTTTCGCGGTCACGAATTTCACCAACCATAATAATATCAGGGTCTTGTCGGACAATGGAACGCAATCCGGCGGAAAAATTTAAACCGATTTTGGCATTCAAATGAATTTGCGTAATCCCTTCTAGTTGATATTCAACGGGATCCTCAATCGTTATCGTTTTTTGTTGACCGGTATTAATTTTCTCTAGTGTGGCATATAAGCTTGTGGTTTTACCACTACCCGTGGGGCCTGTCACTAGCACAATGCCGTGAGGTTGCTTGATTATTTTTGAATAATCTGTCAAGACATTGGGTGGCATACCTAGTGCTTCGAGATTGACATGAATATCGCTGCGATCCAATAGACGCAATACTATAGATTCTCCATGTATGCCGGGTAAAGTCGAGACACGCATATCTAAATCTCGTTCTCCCATTTGATATTGGATGCGGCCATCTTGTGGTAAACGCTTTTCACCAATATCTAAACGGGCCATTAATTTTATACGAGATGAGACGGCCGGAATCACTGAAGAGGGTAAATGTTCAAGGTTTACCATGACACCATCAACCCGACAACGCACTTTTAAATATTTTTCCTCTGGCTCAAAGTGAATGTCACTGGCACTTAAATCTAAGGCCCGTTCCATTAAATGATTTACCATGCGAATAATAGGGGCTTCTGAGGCTAAATCTTGCAGATATTCATTATCTAATTGATCAACGCCTTCCCCGTCGGCACCGTCTAATTCTGGCGCTAGTTTAGCTCGCCAATGTTTGATCAAACGCTCAATTTGATCTGATTGCCCTTTAGCAAAGCGAATGTCTGGGCCTAATATAAAACGGATTTTAGCCCGATCTTCAAGATCGGGCAGTGTTGAAAACATTAAACAAGGATTCTTATCATAAAAGTCTTCAACAGGGGCAATATGTTTTTTGGACAATAATTGGGTAAAAAGCGGTAAATTAAGCTTAAGCTCACTCATGTTAGTTATCAATTAATTATGTCGGGTGGGCTGTTGCCCACCCATCTCAATGTCGGATGGGTAAGGTATTTGATGTTTTGAAATGATTTTTATGAAACACGATTGCTATTTAACAATTCGGTGTGTTTCTGACTGTTTTTAAGGATTAAAAATAAAAGTCAGCACATTTTGAAACGATAGCCCGATTTATTATCATCTCGTTATTCTTCATCCGAGGGCGGTGGCATACGACTAAAACCCGTAATTTTAATCATACCGGATAATTTATTTCGGGAACTGCGTAAATCTAAAGTACTGACTACTAAATTTTCTTTAGTATTTTGTAAAGCTTTTAAAAAGGCTATCAGTGTTTCTGAACTGGCTTCAAATTTCATGGTTTGAATCACTAACAGCCAGTCTCCAGTACTATAAGAGGTATCAGCGGGATCGAGCGTTTTAAACTTTATACCGGCCTGTTGAGCAATTTCCTTCACCAAGCTTTCCATTTTCAATCCCACCAATTGGCGGTTTTTACCTTCCAAGAGGCCTGTTTTGATTTGCTCTTGCTCTTGCAAGGCACGTTGACTCTCGGCTTCCCAATGTTCCGCTTGTTTACCTAGTTTTTTGTAAAGTTCAATATCACGGTGCAAGCTATCAATGGATTGCCGATAATTGCGATAATAATTATAAGCTTTTGGTGCCAATTGAAACGGTAACACAATGCCGAGAAATATTATCAGCGCAAAGCGCAAAAGTCGTTTTTCTTTAGTTGTCACTATCAGTTATCAGTTATCAGTTATCAGTTATCAGTTATCAGTTATATATGAGTGCCTTATGTGTATTCACGACATCACAAATCAACAATTTTTCGCTGGTATTAAAAAATGAAATAGGGAGCAAGCAATAATCATACAATGAATTATTACAAGTGCTATTGATTTCCGCAAGCCATTGCAACTTTTTTTAGCTAAAAACTTGATAGAACGCTGATTTATACTGATTGTCATGATTGACGCGGATTATCTAAAAACGTGATATAACGCTGATTAATACACTTCAATCCCAAATCAAAGCACTGTGCTACTCTGTGTTGCTCTGTCGTGTAAAAAAACGGTAAACAGTGATAACTGATAACTGATAACTGATAACTGATAACATGCCCCATATTCTTATCTCTGCTGCTCATAAATCCTCTGGAAAAACGACGATTTCTCTTGGATTGTGCGCCGCCCTTGCGGCGCGTATGGTTGTTCAACCTTTTAAAAAAGGCCCTGATTATATAGATCCTTTATGGTTATCCCAAGCCGCGCATCGTGCATGCCATAATCTTGATTTTTATACGATGAATTCTAGCGAAATCAGAGAAACTTTTGTGTGGTACAGTCAACATGCTGACATCAGTCTTATCGAAGGCAATAAAGGTTTGTATGATGGGATGGCGATTGATGGGAGTAATAGTAACGCGGCATTAGCGCATTTACTCGGTGCGCCCGTTGTACTGGTGATTGATACGCAAGGGATGACGCGAGGTATTGCGCCGCTGATATTGGGCTATCAACAATTTGATAAACTAATTGATAAACAAATTGAGATTGCAGGGGTTATCCTCAATAAGGTTGGCGGTGGGCGACATGAATCTAAATTGCGCGAATCGATGGCTTATTATACCGATGTGCCCGTTATTGGAGCGGTGCAGCGTGATGCGTCTTTAGTGATTGAAGAACGCCATTTAGGCTTGATGCCAAGTAATGAAGATAATTTGGCACTTGATAAAATCAAGATGATTGCGAAACGCATTGCGGAGCAGGTTAATCTTGATCAATTAATCAATATCGCTAAAGGGGCTAAGCCCACTTGGGGCGACGATTTAGTTAACAATAGCAAATTGACTTGGCACGAATCGCGGAAAATGACTGATATCAAAATAGGTGTTATGCGTGATGCGGCCTTTGGTTTTTATTATGCGGGCGATTTGGAAGCCTTAGAGGCGGCTGGGGCACAATTGGTATTGATTGATGCACTGCATGAGACGCATTTGCCTGATGTAGATGCTTTGTTTATCGGTGGCGGGTTTCCTGAAACGCAGATGGCAGCACTGTCTGATAATAAGCGTTTAAAAACAGAGATTCGTAATGCGATTGAGCGAGCGATGCCCGTTTATGCAGAATGTGGCGGCTTGATGTATTTATCTCGTCAATTAACTTGGCGCGACAAAACGTGTGAAATGGTGGGCGCTTTGCCATTTGATACCGTGATGACAAGTCGCCCACAAGGGCGGGGTTATGTTCATTTACGCGAAACGGGCCATGGATTATGGCCTTTACTTGATGCGTCAAACCAACAGGCAGATTTTTATGCCCATGAATTTCATTATTCTAAAGCGACATCGGTGCCTTCTGATCTCAGATTTGCTTATCACGTTTTGCGTGGGCAAGGATTAGACGGTAGCCATGATGGCGTGATTTATAAAAATACGTTAGCCAGTTACGTGCATTTGCGCGATGTTGAAAACAATCATTGGACACGGCGTTTTGTTGAATTTGTCCGCAATCAAAAAAAATAAATGAATTAATTCAACAGGTTGTTCATCATTCACTTTAAAAGTTGACTATTATCCTCAACTATTGAAGTCAGTCAAAAATATTTTTTTTTCAAATTGTCTTTTGTTAGCAGAAACGAATCGGAAAATTCAGATGCCTATATTTAAAGTCACAGAAAACGCGGCTGCTCAAATTTTAAAAGCTGCCGAACAAGGAGAAATGGAAGGATTAGCTTTACGGCTTGCGCCGCACCGTCTGGTCGATGGGAGTATTGAGTATAATAAAATGGGGTTTGATGAGATCAAGGATGACGATGTGCTGATTCACACCGAGGGGGTTGATATTGTCTTTAAACCGGTTTCTAAAGAGTTACTAGAGGGAGCGATAATGGATTTTTTTGAAATTGAAGAGGGCAATCCGAGCTTTGTTTTCCTCAATCCCAATGATCCCCATTATGTGCCGCCGAAATCCAATCAATCCTGATAGATTAGATAGAACACAGATTTGACTGATGATCATGATTAACACTGATTAAATATATTAAAATCATTAAAAAAAATCAGCGCCAATCATGACAATCAGCATTATCTGCGTTCCATTCCTTCGCGAAGGAGTGCAAAATTTATTTTGCAGCGGCTTCGTTCCAAATTTATTTTGCGTCGCGATGGAGTGCAAAATTTATTTTGCATTTATTTGTTTTCGATCTACTGAATCTGGCTTATCAACTTTCAATCCTAAGCCGATAAAAAATCCGTTTATACCGTTAATCCGTTGTACTAGGTTGTACTATGAGCGAATGTGGAAATGAACCATTTGCCCTGCGCGTGTTGGAAGATAGTATGACACCTGAATTTATTGAAGGGCATATTATAATTATTGAACCTGACGGCGTAGTGCAAAATGGCAGTTATGTTTTTGCCGTTTATGAAGACGAGTACATTTTTAGGCAACTGCTGATTGAAAATCAGCAGTATTTTCTCAAGCCTTTAAATGAACAGTATCCCACATTAGAGATTTCGAGTTTGGATGCTGTAAAAGGCGTGATTACTCAACGATCGGGTACTCGTCGAAAAGAACATAAAAATTATGTCTAAAATTATCTCAATATAAACGCTAAAGACGCTAAAGACGCTAAAGACGCTATTTTTCAAGAGAAATTTTGTATTAAAGCCTCACTTGCGTCTCTTGCGTCTTTTGCGTCTCTTGCGTTTTTTTTAATCTTATTCTAATTTAAGGGCTAAAGTTGGCAATAAGCGTTGCAAGTTCTTCAATAACCTAACTTGCCAAGGAATCGATCCATATCCCACTGCCTCAAGTTGCAAGGTTTGTTTTTTCCGCACCTTGACCACAAATTTCGTGAACGTATTAATACCAGAACTGTTTAAAAACTCCAACTCCTTCACATCCACAGTTAATTTCGTAGACTGTTCATCTGCCGCGGTAGTGAGTAAGTCCAAGATAGGCGCATATTCTTCCGCGCCACTCAATAATAATGAACCTTTGCAAACCACAATGGCCGTTTCAGGATCGTAAGTTACAGCATAATCGTCAGTTTTAATTTCCATACCTATATTAATCTCCAAATATCAGACATCTAAAGACACCATTGTCGTTACAGTTATAATACTGGGTTCTGTTTGAAGCGTATCAAACTTCCAACTTATTTTAGCCGAATAATCGCATATCATGCTCAAAAGGCCCAGCCCAGAATTAGTATTTTCATCATTAGCATTGCTTTCCATACGGCGAAAATAGAGTTCAGAAGGATATTTATGCATTAATTCCTTGATAAAAGCCTGAAACGTTTCAACCTTCTCAGGCTTAATACTATTCGTAACGTAAAATGTCAATTTATTGCTGTACAAATGGAATGCAAATCGAGTCACATCATGCGAGGCATCATCACTAAACTTCATTGCATTTTCCAACAATTCATTAGCAATGTACTTCACAGCATTTTTACTCGGTACAGGGATATGTACATTTAATATAGGGTTATTTTCTTGTTGACCTATGAAGAAAATCTGTAGGTAATCTGCTATAAAATCAGCCGACAAGCCGTTAGTTCGCCAGCGTTCCTTAAGTGGAAGAGAGCCAGGTGAAAAGCCAAGTACCAAGTATTCCGTATCATCTTGTTTTTCTTCAATAAAGTCACCGAATATCTGTTGCATATTTTTGAACGATTGCTTCGCTAATGTAATACTCATCATTAGACATAAATCAAAATGTAGGGTGGGTAACGGGTTTTTGTTGCCCACCATCTAAACTTAAAGGCTTGTGTATAACGATGAACGCGTGGGAGATAGGGGCGAACCGAAGCTCTCGCCCTAGCTTAATGGCATTGGGCAGTTGAATGGGATGAATTTAATATCTCAATTTGTTCATGCGTTCAGAAGAGAGTATCGAGTCTTTCAGATTAATTGTAGTGGGAAGATCGATGTTGAACAGGCCATTAATATTAAATCAGCGTAAATCAGTTTAATCAGCGCAATCAGCGTTCTATCACGTTTTTATTTTTGCGTGCAAAAAATCCTGTTAATCACTACAGTATTTCAGATTAATTATTTATCAAAAGCTAATCATTGTTCATTGTTCATTGTTCATTGTTCATTAATAAGAACAAGCCTAGAGACTGCCTCAACATGATCTGACGGTTTGTAGGGGCAATCCCTTTGTGGTTGCCCTCAGCTACTTCGACATGACCTGACTATTTATAGGGGTAATGCCTTGTGGTTGCCTTTACTTAATTGAACTTAGGTTATAATAATCATTTTTCAACGTCATCCGTTCAATTATCAGTTTTCAATTGACAATTGACAATTGACCATTATCAAAGTCACCAGATGGAATTAACACCATGTTAATAAGATATTGGTTTTTTTTATTAGTTTTGATTAGCTTGAATCTCACTGGCTGTAATAGCAGTAGTTCATCAAGCAGTAGCAGTGGAACGACTCAGATCAGTTATTCTCTCAGTGGGCATATTCTTGTAGCCAGCAATACGGCTAAAGACAACGATGTAAACGATGTTAGGGCAACGGACTCACTTGAGAATGATAGCATTTACACAGCACAACAGGTTCATAACCCTTTAATTTTAGGGGGTTATGTCAATCAACCTTTGTTTGGGCCAGAGGGGCGTTCTCAAAGTGCAGGCGATGTCAATGATTTCTTTGAAGTTGACTTACGTGCGAACCAAAGAATTACGCTGTTTGTGGCTAACGAGAATTTAGTCGGCAATGATTTAGACTTAGCCTTGCTAGATACGAATGGCGTGATTTTAAATGCATCAGTAGGCGAGGGCAAAACAGAAAATATCATTGTGCCAACAGATGGGCGCTATTTTGTGCTAGTGCAAGCCCATTCAGGGGCCTCTAACTATGCGCTGACGATTGGGCAAGAGGTGACAACCACTTCTCGCAGTATGCAATTAACTGATGACTTCGTGCCTGGTGAAATCATTATCAAATTCTCACAAGACAAAGTCTATCAAGGTAGCCTTGCCACGCTGGGTATGCAAACCGACAGTACGGATCGAAAACGGCGCATGTTGTATTCGATTAAAAAGCCGCTCAAATCTTTGGGGACTTCACTGGCCAATCAAATGGCCTTTGCCACGCCAGAACTCCAGGCCAAATATGAAACCTTGTTAGCGATCAAGGCATTACGGCAACGTCCAGATATTACCGAAGCGAGTCCTAATTATATATGGAAAGCCTTTCGCGAACCCAACGATACATTCTATCATTACCAGTGGAACCATTCCTTGATGAGTTTACCTCAAGCCTGGGATACCACAATCGGTGATGGCCAAGTCATTGTTGCCGTTGTGGATACAGGGGTATTGCTTCAACACCCCGATTTGAGAAATCAATTGGTTCAAGGTTATGACTTTATAGGCAGTCGCTATACAGAATTAGACAGTGATCCCGGCATTGATTCCAACCCCAATGATCCAGGCGATCAATTTCCAGGTGGCAGCACATTTCACGGCACCCATGTTGCAGGAACGGTGGCAGCACAGAGCAATAATAACGAAGGGGTAGCAGGAGTCGCTTGGTTAACCAAAATCATGCCCTTACGAGTACTAGGCAAAGGTGGCATGGGTGTAGACTACGATACCGAACAAGCGATTCGTTTTGCCGCCGGCCTACCTAATGATTCAGGTACCATACCGACACGACGCGCCGACATTATCAACCTCAGTTTAGGGGGCCCCGATTATTCAGCTGGATTTCAAGACTTGATGAACGAAGTACGCGATGTTGGCCTGATTGTTGTCGCCGCATCAGGCAATGAAAACACGGATTTGCCAAGCTATCCAGCGGCTTTAGCTAACGTTGTCTCCGTTGGCGCTGTCGATATCAACAAACAACGCGCCTCCTACTCCAATTTTGGAATTGATCTCGATGTGATGGCACCCGGAGGAGATAATACCCCAGATACAGACGGTGACGGCATGCCCGATAGCATTCTCAGCACCATGGGTACCGAGCAACCGGGTAGTCGCTCAAGTCTCGAATTTTCTTATGACTATGCGATGGGCACCTCAATGGCAACACCCCAAGTGGCCGGCGTGATATCCTTAATGAAGGCTGTCAATCCCAGCTTAACGCCCCAAGATTTTGATGAACTGTTAAAAAGCGGCGACATAACCGACGATTTAGGCCCGCCAGGGCGCGATGACACATTTGGCTACGGCCTGATCAATGCCCAAAAAGCCGTACTCGCAGCGGCAGAATTAACAGGTGGTGAAGCACCCGAACCCCTGCCCCCCTTTTTGCTAGTCAATCCTAAATCATTGAATTTCGGATTAAATAGCACGACAGCGGTACTCACGCTGAGTAATGGCGGCAATGGTGAATTGTTGATAGAAAGCATCACAGAAGATTCGGGTGGCTTTTTATCAATAGATATATCCAGTGAAAATGAATACATCATCAAAATAGATCGTAGTCGTCTCACACTGGGTACCTTCAGCGCCACGATCAGCATTATCAGCAATGCGAATACCGTCACAATCCCCGTGATTTTGCAAGTCAGTGAAGTTGGCGTTAGCGGCGATGCCGGGTTTCATTATATATTATTAGTCGATCCAGGCACATTAGAAACGGTGGAAGAAGTACGTACCTCAGCCATAAACGGCGTTTATGCCTTTAGATTTGACAATGTACCAGAAGGCACTTACATCATAGCGGCCGGGAGTGATTTCAATAATGACGGTTTCATTTGTGATGTAGGCGAAGCCTGCGGCGCCTTTTCGACAGTGGAACGGCCCATCTCCATTGATCTGAAAGGACATCGTAGCGAGATCGATTTCAACACAGGCTTCAATGTGAATTTTCTCTCGCAATCGATTCAACAGGGCAATATACAACGGCCAGCGCAAGGGTTTGCACGCATCACACAAAAAGAACATCGCTTGGCTCAGTAATCCTTTTTTTCAAGTGATGTTTAGATAGAACGCAGATTGATCATGATGATCATGATGATCATGATTAACACTGATTTAAAAAAAATCAGCGTCAATCATGATCAATCAGCGTCATCAGCGTTCTATCAATAATATCAAACAGGTGATTCTCAAAGATATTGAACATCTGAAATATTGAAGTGTTGAAACTCAGCACCTGTGCTGAGTTTCAGCACCTGTCATTTATCTCATAAAAATCAATAACCTATTGTCTTATGAGGCCTAAAAAGTGCTGAAAATCCTCCCGGCACTTCATCAATCTACGGGCTATAAAAAGCAACTTTCTGATATAAATCAATAAGATAGCAAAACTGGCATACCTTGTGCTTACATCTATCCGTAACCCACACCCAGATGGACGGGTTAAATTTTTTGAATTAACGACTAACAATGGAGAAATGCCATGACTAAGCAAAAGGGTTTTACCCTAATCGAATTGATGATCGTTGTCGCGATCATCGGGATTTTGGCCGCTGTCGCTATTCCGGCTTACAGCGATTACATGACTAAGTCGAAAGTCGGTGAAGCAAGCGTCTTGGCTAGTGGTATCAAGACTTGTGTAGAAACTTTCTACCAAGAGGAAAGTAAAGTACCTACATCGGGTACTGAGTTTGAGACGGTCTGTGACCCCAAAACATCGGGTAAATACACCAGCACTATTGTGTATTCAGAAGGCACTGATAACGCGGCAAGCATAGATGTAACCCTAAAAGGGGCGGCAAATGATGCCTTTGGTGAGGGCTCTAAAGGTCTAATACAATGGAAATACTCTCCAAAAGACAAAGAATGGAGTTGCTCAAAAGGACACGCTACCAATCCTACTACCACAGATGTTGACGACAAATACTTGGCCAAAGCGTGCAGAAGTACTACTAAAGATTAATAACTAAGATGATCTGACATCTTACTAATTAAGCTGAACACCGAACTTTTACAGTGACAAGTTAGGATGTCTGTAATACCGATTTATATCTGAAACAGACGATTATTTTTAAACCCGCCTCTGGCGGGTTTTTTTGTTTCCATTCTATGATATTTAACCATGCTTAGATTACGCTTTTCTTTTTTCCAACTCATCTCCGGATGCCTATTGTTTCTGGTTTTAATTAGCACTGTATGGTTATACTGGCAAGGATTACAAGGTGCTTTTCTGTTTGATGATTTTCCTAATCTCACAGATTTAAACACTATTGAGGATACTGAACAATTCTATGAAACTTGGCGGTTTATTACTGAAGGTATAGCCGGCACACTGGGGCGTCCTATTTCCCTGCTTACCTTTGTTTGGCAAGCAGATAGTTGGCCTTTCTACCCAGGAGACTTCAAATATGTCAACTTGATGCTCCATTTGCTCAATGGTTGTCTCATTTTCTGGTTTATCCTCCTGCTTACTCGCATTTTAAAACTCTCTGAAAAACAGGGCCTGTTATTAGCGTTATTAACGGCTTCAATTTGGTTATGGCATCCCCTGCTAGTGTCTACCGTGTTATACGTGACACAACGTATGGCCCAACTCTCAACGCTGTTTATTTTATTCGGACTTTTAGTCTATTTATCTGGTCGCCAATCTTTAGCTCAAAATAAGATCAAAACGGGTTTTTTTTGGATATCCATTGGTGTGGGTTTAGGCGGAATACTCGCCACATTGAGTAAAGAAAATGGTGTTTTGCTCGTTTTATACATCATTGTTATTGAATTGACTCTATTACGTTCTCTCCCCAAACCCCGTTACTGGCGAATCTGGACGGGCATCTTTCTTTATTCACCTCTGATTCTACTTTCCCTTTATTTCGCGACTCATGTTGATAGCCAATTGCGAGTCTACGACATTCGTGACTTTACAATGGGAGAACGTTTACTGACACAAGCCAGAATCCTCATTGATTACCTCGCTAAAATTTCATTATTACGTCCTCATGGTTTTTCCTTATACCATGATGATTTCACTATTTCCCACAGTTTGTTCAATCCACCAATAACCATTATTGCAGTCTGTTTTATCGCCGCTATGTTTATAGTCGCGATTCGAGTACGGCACACATTACCGATTTTAGCATTTGGGATATTATGGTTTTTAGCTGGCCATGTTTTAGAATCAAGCTTTATCGGCTTAATGTTGTACTTTGAACATCGCAACTATTTGCCCATGGTAGGCCTTCTTTTTGCGATAGTCTATGGGGCTATTGTGTTGTTTAATGTGTTGTTGAGTCCTTTTTTACGGAAAATAGCCCTGTTTTTCGGCGTACTCTTATTAGCTATTATTCCCATGATCACTTGGTCACAAACAGATTTATGGAGTAAACCACTACTGCAAGCAGCCTTTTGGGCTAAACAACATCCAAAATCTATGGGAGCTCTATCGAATGCCATCGCCACTTTCAGAGATATAGGAGAAGATAAGAAAGCTGAAGAATATGCCCAAGAAATGCAAAAGCATTTTCCTGAATACACCGCACCTTATTTGTACCAAATAGCACTAGCCTGTACTTCAAAACAGCTTCAATTACCCAACATGCCCCAAATTATCCAGCACTTTAAAAACAGTCAATATGATCATGCTACATTGTCGGTTTGGGACGGGTTATTAAAGCAACGAGCGCGAGGCTACTGCCAGCTGTTACTAGACTTTGATACAACAAATAAGATATTCAACGCATTGATACACAACCAGAATCATGCGTATTACCAACCCTATTTTTACGTTCGCTATGCGGCATTTCAAGCTTCTGAAAAGAATTATGGATTAGCAATACAAGTTGGAAAACAAGCCTTAGCATTAAAAGATTCAATATCTTTACGCATAAGAATAACCAAGTGGTTAATGGCAGATAAGCGATTTGATGAAGCAATGACTTCTCTACAAAATATCTATACCCAATTAAATCCTATCGAAGCCCGCCTCCACTATAAAGGATTGAAACTTTTGGAAGCAAAAATTCCGGTGATGCAGGAATTGCACGAGATGGGTTTTCAAGTTGAAGAAAACTAATCAGATATTAATTGACCCTTGAACTACAAGGATTGCTTATAATAAAGGATTAAATCGAAATCATACCGAGAATGACAAAAATTTTTGAATAAATTGACTTTGTCACTGATAGATTTCTCTCTTTTATTACAATACAATTATTGTGGTTATCGCTTTAAAACTATGCGATGAAAGACAAAAGCATATTTAATAACATGCACTTAAGCATTATCCTTCCTTGTCTCAACGAGGCACAAAGCTTAAAAACGCTCATACCTCGCCTAAAACAAACTCATGCCGACGCAGAAATCATTGTCGTTGATGATGGCTCTAGCGATGGCTCAGCTGCTGTCGCCGCGCAAGCCGGAGCCAAAGTCATCAGTCATCTGTATAGTATGGGCAACGGTGCAGCGATTAAAAGTGGAGCCCGTGCTGCCAACGGTGATGTTTTAGTCTTTATGGATGCTGATGGACAACATGATCCTCAAGATATTAAAAGCTTGTTGACAGAATTGGAACGAGGGCATGATATGGTGGTTGGGGCCCGCCGTGCCGAATCACAAGCGAGTTGGGGGCGGTGGTGTGCTAATAGCTTTTATAATTGGTTATCAAGTTGGATGGTTGGACATACGATTGCAGACTTAACTTCTGGCTTTCGCGCCGTTAAGGCAAATAAATTTAAAGAATTTCTCTATTTATTGCCCAATGGATTTTCATATCCCAGTACAATCACTATGGCTTTTTTTCGTGCCGGCTATAGCGTTGGTTATATTCCTATTGTCGCACACACACGGATTGGTAAAAGTCATATTAAAATTCTCCGTGATGGTGT
>Ga0233403_10000985_pt1 | contig 13441 bp, 3 predicted proteins | sample Na_oxic_1_MG_FD_179866 | JGI IMG/M metagenome (GOLD analysis project Ga0233403, IMG submission 179866) | Seawater microbial communities from Saanich Inlet, British Columbia, Canada - Na_oxic_1_MG | ecosystem: Environmental > Aquatic > Marine > Inlet | place: Canada: British Columbia | collected...
GAATACCGTATATGGACAGTTTTTCGCCGGAGACTCCGAAAATAATAATAAACATTGAATTTTATTTAAAAAGATTGACTTAGCTTGATGCATATGGGGATTACTCCCCGGATCATGCTGGGCTGCGGAATCGGTGAACATGTTGCAGCGTGTGTGTCCGGTTCCGTGTCCGCGGAGGAAATGCTGACATGGCTGTCCGAAGCGAAGGAGGGCAGGCCGCCGATCACATCGGACAATCCCGATATCCCCTGTATATCAGGCACTGGAGACCGTTTACAGGCAGGGATTGCCAAATTGTTGGAGACACCTGATCTGCTGCTGGAAATTGGCACGGGTCAGCACCTGTGTGAGTTCATCCGGAAACACCCAAACTGTGATCCGGCCCGCCATGGCATGATTTTCCCCACCCTCCCGGAGCCGGGATTTCCGTCTCTCCTGAACGCTCTGGGCAGACTGTGGCTGGCCGGTGCTGATGTTGACTGGCAGGGCTTTTGTCAGAACCGGCCTTGCAGGCGGCTCTCCCTGCCGACCTATCCTTTCCAGAGACAGCGCTATTGGATTGATGCTCCAGGCAAACGGGTCATCGCCCCCGAAAACAAAAGCGCCGCGAAAAAAAATGACATCGCAGACTGGTTCTATGTGCCGGTCTGGGAGCCGGCCCGGCTCCCTGTCACTGACCGGTCTCCGGCAAAAAACTGGCTGATTTTCGAAGATGCGCACGGGGTGAGTCATAAACTTGCCGAGGCATTGCTGGCGCAGGGTTCCCGCGTGACCCGTGTGCGTCCCGGGCCTGCCTATGCCCGCGAAACTGAGAAACTGTTTTCTGTCAACCCTGCCACCCCGGGTGATTATGCCCTCCTGTTTGAGGAACTGGCAAAATCCGGGCAGCCCCCCGCTGAAATTATCCACGCGTGGAGTATCAGCACACCGAATCCCGCGGATGATCATGTTGCCCGGTTCCGGTCTGCGCAGCAGACCGGATTTTACAGTCTGATTTTCTTGGTTCAGGCGCTCGGAACCCGGGCCATATCGGAGAAAATTCGGCTCACAGTCATTTCCGACAAAATGCAGCCGGCGGGAGAAGCTGGGACAGTCCCGGAGAAGGGAACTGTCCCGGGACTGCTCCGGGTGATTCCCCAGGAATATCAGAACATCCGGTGCCGGTCTGTTGATCTGGACCGGAAGACAGAGCAGACCGGTCTGACAGAGCAGTTGCTTGCCGAAGTCGGCGCACCGGTCACAGAGACAGCCATTGCCTATCGCGGGGGAGAACGCTTTGTGCAGCGGTTCAGATCTGAGAAACTGGACAGGGATCCCGATGCGGTTCCGTTAAAAACACGCGGTGTCTATCTGATCACCGGGGGCCTGGGGGCGGTGGGCCTGATTCTGGCCCGATACCTGGCCCGCAATTTTCAGGCCAGACTGATCCTGACCGGTCGTTCGGGCCTGCCGGCCCGTGACACCTGGACAGACCGGCCGAGCGGAGATGAGCCGACAGCGCATAAAATCAGAAAAGTGCAGGCTCTGGAAAAACTCGGGGCGGAAGTGTTGCCCATTGCCGCTGATGTGATCAGTGAGCGGCAGATGGGGAAGGCAGTGGAAGAGGCATATAATCGTTTCGGCACTCTGAACGGTGTCATCCACGCGGCCGGACTGAATGATGATACCGCGTTTCAGTCTGTTCAGCAGAGCGAGCCGCATATCTGTGAGAGGCACTTCCTGCCCAAAGTGTATGGGCTTTATGTGCTGGACAGGGTTCTGCGGAACCGCCCGTTGGATTTTTTCCTGTGCTTCTCATCGCTTTCGGCAATACTGGGCGGACTGGGCCTGAGCAGTTATGCAGCGGCCAACAGTTTCATGGATGCATATATTCATCAGCATAACCGCACTTCCCCCGCACCCTGGATGACCGTCAACTGGGACACTTGGCAGACCGGGAAACATTCAGGCGAAACTGCTCTGGGTGCGGCCATTGCCGAGTTTGAAATGACCCCGGAAGAAGGAAGTCTGGCCTTTGCCCTAACCTTGGCCAGTGATCAGACCCATCTGGTCAATTCAACCGGGGACCTGCACCGGCGAATCCGGGAGTGGGTTGACCTGAAGGCCCTGGCCGAATTTGGTCATCAGCCTGGTCCGGGAACACTCTCACGGCCTGAACTGACCACAGAATATGTGCCGGCCGCAAATGATTATGAACAGCGAATTGCGGCTGTATGGCAGAAAGTGCTGGGCCTTGATCCCATCGGCATTCATGACAATTTTTTTGATCTGGGAGGCAATTCCCTGGTGAGTCTCCGGATAATCAATTCCCTTCAGAAGAAATTTGATACACAGATTCCGATAGTGGCCCTGTTCGAGGCCCCCACTGTCAGCACTCTGGCCGAATATCTCCGACCGAAGGACACCCGGGCGGTGACTGAGCCTGCCGAAGACCTTCTGGCCGAACGCCGCCAGGCAATCAAGACTCCCGGCCGTGAGCGAGCAGACACCCGGAAGATTGCCATTGTCGGAATGACTGGCCGTTTCCCGGGCGCGGGCAGTGTGGAGCAATTCTGGCAGAATCTGTGCGACGGCATCGAATCGGTGAGTCACTTCAGTGATGAGGAACTGGTGGCCTCGGGCATCAGCCCTCATCTCATCAATGATCCGAATTATGTGAAGGCCCGGCCCATTATTGAGGGCACGGATTTGTTTGACGGGTTCTTCTTCGGCTACAGTCCCCATGAGACGGAACTGATGGACCCTCAGCACCGTCTGTTTATGGAGTGCTGTTGGGAGGCTTTGGAACTGGCCGGCTACAACTCGGAAAAATACGGGGGCGTGATCGGCGTGTTCGGCGGAGGCAACCTGAGCACCTATCTGCTGAGGCTCCTGCAGGATCCCCTCATATTGGGGAGAGTGGGCGTGGATCAGCTGGCCATCGGCAATGAGAAGGACTCGCTGGCCACGGCTGTCTCCTACAAGCTCAACCTGACAGGCCCCAGTCTCTCGGTGCAGACCTTCTGCTCCACCTCCCTGGTGGCCACCCATCTGGCGTGCGGGAGCCTGCTCAGTGGCGAGTGCGACATGGCCCTGGCCGGCGGCGTCTCCATCCGTGTTCCCCAGAAGTCGGGACACCTGCGTGTCGAAGGGGGGATGGAGTCACCGGACGGGCACTGCCGAACCTTTGACGCGGACGCGAGGGGCACCCTCTTTGGCGACGGCGTGGCCGTGGTGGTACTGAAGCGGCTCGCGGAGGCCGTCGAGGACGGGGACACCATCCACGCTGTGCTGCGCGCGTCGGCGGTCAACAACGACGGCTCCCTGAAGGTCGGCTACACCGCGCCCAGCGTCGCGGCCCAGGCCCGGGTGGTCGCTGACGCGCTGGCAGACAGCGGCACGGACCCGGAGACCGTCGGCTATGTCGAGGCGCATGGCACCGCCACTGCGCTGGGGGATCCCATTGAGGTGACCGCCCTGACCCGGGCCTTCCGCAGACACACGGCAAAGACGCGATACTGCGCCATCGGCTCGGTCAAGACCAACGTGGGACACCTGGACCGGGCCGCGGGGGCCACAGGGTTGATCAAGGCGGCCCTGACCGTCAGGACGGGGATGATCCCCCCCAGCCTGCACTTTCGGACACCCAATCCGAAGATAGATTTTGAGAACAGCCCCTTTTATGTGAACACAGAACTCTCACCCTGGCCCCTCGCTGACGGAAAACCCAGGCGCGCTGGTGTCAACTCGCTGGGCATGGGGGGAACCAACGCGCATGTCATTGTCGAGGAGCCTCCCCGGTCTGCACCCTCCTCCCCCTCAAGGGCGGCTCAGCTACTGCTGCTCTCAGCCCGCTCCGAAACCGCTCTGGACAAGGCCACGGACAACCTGGCCCGCCATCTGGAGGAGAATCCGGAGCAGAATTTTGCTGACATTGCCCACACATTGCAGGTGGGCCGGGCGAGCTTTGTCCATCGGAGAATGGCCGTGTGTCACAACACAGAGGACGCAATCCGGGTGCTGAACACAAAACCGCCTGAGCGTGTCCTCAGCCATTATCAGCCCCCTGTGAACCGGTCCGTGGTGTTCATGTTCCCGGGCATGGGCGGCCGTCGTCACCTGTACATGGCGGAGGGACTCTATCTGTCCGAGCCGGTGTTTGAGCGGAGCATTGAGGAATGCTGCCAGATATTGTACCCTTATCTGGGAGCGAAGCTGTGTGACCTGCTCTATCCGTCACGGGAAAAGAGGCAGGACCGGACAGAAGACGCTGATCCATCCCCCGCGGCCCAGAGACTGAATCGGCGACTGAACCGGACCGGCATTGTCCAGCCTGTCACCTTCGCGGTGGAATATGCGCTGGCCAGACTGCTGATGTCCTGGGGGATCCGTCCCCGGGCAATGGTCGGTCACAGCCTGGGGGAATATGTCGCGGCCTGTCTCTCAGGAGTGCTGAGCCTGTCGGACGCACTGAAACTGGTCGCGGGACGTGCCCGCCTGATTCAGGAGTCGGAACAGGGCCGCATGATGGCGGTCTCCTTGTCCGCAGAGGATATCCGGCCCTTCCTGGGTGAAAACATCTCCCTCGCGGTCCACAACGGACGGACATCCTGTGTCGTGGCCGGACCTGATGAGGCCGTTGCCGAACTCGGAACACAGTTGGATCAGCAGGGCGTTGTCAATCGTGAACTCTCAACGACCCGCGCGTTTCATTCCAAAATGATGGAGCCATTGGCAGACTCACTGACCCGGCTGGTGAGGACCGTCACGCTCAATCCGCCCGCAATTCCTTATATGTCGAACGTGACCGGGGACTGGATCACACCAGGAGAGGCATGCGACCCGGACTACTGGGCGCGTCATCTGTGCGGGACTGTCCAGTTTCTCCGGTCATTGGATCTTTTGCTGGGCGATGATCAGCAGGTTCTGCTGGAAGTCGGGCCCGGGAAAGCTCTTGGGGCTTTTGTCAAGCAGCACCCGGCCTGTCGGAAGGAGCAGTTTCCGCTTGTTCTGCCCACTATGCCGTCTGCCTCTCATCACCCGTCAGACCTGGCTTTTCTGCTGGAACAGCTAGGGAGGCTGTGGCTGGTCGGCGTTGAGCCGGACTGGGACGAATTTTACCAGCATGAGACACGTCGTCGGGTGCCGGTTCCGACCTATCCCTTTGAGCGGGAGAGATACTGGATTGAGCCGGATATCTCCCAACCGTCCGTCAACTCTGAGCCCCCGTCACCATCGGAAAGCAAGGCCACAGCGAAGAAGGATGACATCACAGACTGGTTTTATGTGCCAGTTTGGGAGCCGGCCGGACTCTCCGTCAAAAAACCGTCCTTGGCGAGGAACTGGCTGATCTTTGAGGACACTCATGGGGTGGGCCATGAGCTTGCCGAGGCATTGCGGGAGAAAGGTTCCCGTGTGACGCAGGTGCGCCCCGGGCCGGCCTACGCCCGGCAGAGTGACCGTCTCTTCTCCGTCAACCCCGCCAATCCGGGTGACTATGCCCTCCTGCTGGAGGAGCTGGCAGGGACCGGGGGGACACCCACTGAGATTCTCCACGTCTGGAGCATTGACACGCCGGAGCAGACGGATGACCCCGTCGCCCGGTTCCAGTCCGTTCAACGGACCGGCTTCCACAGTCTGATCTGCCTGGCCCAGGCCATCGGCAGTCAAGGCATCTCGGAAGATATCCGTCTCACCGTCATCTCCGATAACATGCAACCGGTGCCGGGGGATACGGAGATCGTCCCGGAGAAGGCGACCGTCTCGGGGCTGATCCGGACCATTCCCCAAGAATATCAGAACATCCGGTGCCGGGCCATTGATCTGAGTCTGAGCACGGACCCGGCACGGACGCGTCTGACAGAACGGCTGCTTGCCGAGGTGGGTGTCCCCGTCAAGGAGGCGGCCATCGCCTATCGTGGAGGAGAGCGTCTGGTGCAGAGGTTCACGCCCCGCAAACTGGACGAGGATCCCGATGTGGCCCCTCTGAAATCAGGCGGGAGCTATCTGATCACCGGCGGACTGGGCGCGGTGGGCCTGATTCTCGCCCGGCACTTGGCCCACAACTTTCAGGCCAGGCTGGCCCTGACCAGCCGGTCGGGCCTGCCTCCCCGGGACACCTGGGCGGATCGGCTGGCCGGGGATGATCCCGTGGCACATCGGATCAGAAAGGTGCGGGAACTGGAACAGCTCGGGGCGGAGGTCCTGCCCATCGCCGCGGATGTGGCCAGTGGGCGGCAGATGGCCCAGGCGGTGAATGACATCTGTGAGCGGTTCGGCGGTCTGGACGGGGTGATTCACGGTGCCGGTCTGGCCACGGGTCAGGCGGCTTTCCAGGCGGTTCAGCAGAGCGAGGCACATATCTGCGAGAGCCATTTTCTGCCCAAGGTCCACGGACTCCATGTGCTCGACAGGGTCCTGGGGGACCGCCCGCTCGATTTTTTCATATGCCTCTCCTCGCTTTCGGCCATACTGGGGGGACTCGGAATGGGCTCCTATGCCGCGGCGAACAGCTTCATGGATGCGTACGTCCATCAACGCAACAGGGCCTCCTCCACCTCCTGGATGGCCGTCAACTGGGGCCCCTGGGGAACCGGGGAGAGTCTGCCCGCGACATCGTCGCTGACCGAGTTCGAGATGACCCCGGAGGAGGGCACCCGGGCCTTCGCCTTGGCCCTGAACAGTGGTCAGACCCATCTGGTCCACTCGACCGGCGATCTGCAGATGCAAATCCGGCAATGGATTGACCTGGAGGCCCGAGCGCCATCAGACCGACAAACTGGTTTGCCCAAACATGCCCGGCCCGATCAGCCGACACCATATGTTCCGCCAGGAAACGAAATGGAAGAAAAGATTGCGGACATCTGGCAAAACCTCCTTCGCATTGAGGGGCTGGGAATTCACGACAATTTCTTTGAGCTGGGCGGAAACTCCCTCATCGGTTTGCAAATGATCTCACGTCTGCGAGAGAACTTTCAGGTCAGCCTGCCGCTCTCACTTTTATTCGATGCGCCAAGCGTGGCTGAATTCGCCATAGCCACGGAAATGGCAATTATTGAGAGATTGGAAAATATGTCAGAGGAGGATATATCTGGCTTGATGCTTGATGCTTGATGCTTGATGCTTGATGCTTGATGCTTGATGCTTGATGCTTGATGCTTGATGCTTGATGCTTGATGCTTGATGCTTGATGCTTGATGCTCTATTATTACGGTAAATTGTAAAAGATTTGGGTGAAATAAAATGCAGGAAAATTTTTCAAACAGTCATGACGAAAACATGCCATCCGGGAATGATACCGGGGCTTGGCAGCGGCCGTGGATGATGGGAACGCTGTCCGTCCCGCACCGAATCGTCAAGACCTCCACATTTGAAGGAATGGCCGACAGCAAAGGCATGGCCAGAGATGACCTGTTTGATTTTTATGAGAGGTTCGCAGCCGGAGGTTCGGCACTGATCTTCACGGGCAGTGTGTATGTGAGTGATGACGGGCAGGCATATCTGCATCAGCTCGGCGCGCATCAGGACGAGTGCGGAGAGTGGCTGGAAAGACTCGCCAAAATCGTCCGGAACCATGGTTCCCGAACCATTGTCCAACTGAACCACGGCGGTCCCGGTATTTCACCGCGCCAGATGGGTCCCGAACGCGTGACAGACCTGTCCGCGGTCACGGAAAAACAGCTCCGGGCCATCACCGAGGACTATGTGAAAGCGGCACGCCGGTGTCAGGATGCCGGGACAGACGGCATCCAGATACATGCAGCCCACGGTTACCTGATCTCCGGGCTTCTTGACCCTCTGAAAAATCGGCGCGCTGATCAGTACGGGGGAAATCTCACCAACCGGGCGCGTCTGCTCATGGAAGTGTATGATGCGATACGGGCAGCCGTGGGCGCAGACTATCCGCTGCTTCTGAAGATTGACAGCTGCGACGAAAACGGCAACTGCGAGGAGGTCGTGGAGGTGGCTTCCATGCTGGAACGTGCGGGGATTGATGCGGTGGAAGTCTCACTGGGCCGGGGCAAAAATCCGTTTCCTGTTTCCGCACAGATCATCCGTGAATATTTCACTCTGGGAGAGGGGCGTGCCCGCGCATTGCCAGTCCGGTGGGGGGCATGGGCACTGGCTTCGTTTATTGCAAAACGGCGGCAACGCCGCTATCCGTTTGCTGAAGGCTTCAATCTTGGATATGCACGCCAGTTCAGACAGCGGCTGAAGATTCCCGTGATCCACTGTGGCGGACTGCACACCGCGGAGGGAATAAACAGGGCCATCACATCACAAAGCTGTGATGTGGTTTCCCTCGGACGGGCCCTGATTGCAAATCCGGATATCCCGAATCAGCTTGCAAACGGCGAACCTCTGCATCCGGTCTGCACATTCTGCACACGCTGCAGCATTCCCATGGGATACGAGCCTACCGAGTGCCGCGACAGAACAGTGGCAGCGGACAGATGATGAGGGAACGAGATAAAGACTTAGAGAAAATTAATAAGAGGCGATTAGGACATGTATTCAAAAGAAGAACTCGAAAAACGACGGGCCAGACTTTCCAAAGACAAACGGGAGTTAATTTTAAAACAGGTGCGGGGAGAACTTGCATCTGCCCAGGCTGAAACCAGTCTGATTCCGAAACGTCCTCCCTCGGATGTGGCACCTTTATCTTTTGCCCAGCAGCGTCTGTGGTTTTTGCAGCAGTTGGCTCCTGACAGCCCGGCTTATAACGAACCGAACGGCGCACGGCTGGTCGGTCAGTTGAACCTTGATGCACTGAGGAAGAGCTTTGGCGAAATTGTGAGACGCCACGAAATTTTGAGAACTGTCTTCATAATGACGGACGGTCAGCCGATGCAGAAGATAAAATCCGATGTCTGCCGGCAATTGGAACTGATTGATCTGACGGGTCTGTCGCCCGGCAGACAGGAAACAGAACTGCGTCAGATGACCGCGTCGGAAATCGCTCGGCCGTTCACTCTGAACGAGGAGGCTCCTCTCTGGGGCATAAAGGTGTTCCGCCTGTGTGAAGAAGACCACGTTCTGTTGTCAACTATGCACCACATTGTCTGTGACGGATGGTCCTTCGGAATTCTGTTCCGGGAACTGGGTCAGTTGTACGGAGCATTCTGCCAGGGGAAGCCCTCCCCGCTTCCTCCCCTGCCGATCCAGTATGCTGATTTTTCTGTATGGCAGCGGGATGCGTTGCAGGGTGCGAAACTGGACAGCCAACTGGATTATTGGCAGCAGCAGCTGGCAGGCCTGCCTCCCCTGTCATTACCCACAGATTATCCCCGGCCCACAGTGCGCGGTTACAGGGGAAAGCAGCATAAACTGCTGGTGCCTGCGGAATTGAAAACAGAACTTCGGCAACTGGCTCAGGCCCGGAATGCAAGTCTGTTCATGACACTGCTGGCAGCCTTCAAAATTCTGCTGGCCCGCCACAGTGGTCAGCATGACTTTGCGGCCGGCATTGTCACGGCCAACCGCGATCACCCGGAAACCGAGTCCCTGATCGGCTTTTTTGTCAACACCCTGGTCATACGGACAGATCTGGGCGGCAATCCGAGCTTTGAGGCTTACCTGGATCAGGTGCGACAGGTGGTGCTGGCCGGAATGGCGCATCAGGACATTTCCCTTGAACATCTGGTGGCTGAACTGCGGCCCGAACGAAATTTAAGCCAGAATCCGCTGTTCCAGGTCTTATTTGTATTCCAAAATTTTCCAAAGGCAAAAATTGAACTCAGGGATCTGACCATCATTCCGTCAGAACTTGCGCTGACCTCAGCCAAATTTGACCTGACGCTGATTACAGAGGAGCAGGAAAGCGGGCTGGAATTCATATTTGAATATGACTCGGATCTGTTCAGAGCAGACACCATTGAGCGTCTTTCCCGGCACTTTGAGACGCTGCTGAGGGGCATTGCCGCGGAACCGGGCCGGTCCATCGGAGAACTCCCCCTGCTGACCAGTGCCCAGCAGCAGCAGATTGTATTTGAGCGGAACGAGACATACATGCCTTATCCGGAGGAAATGTGTCTCCATTATATGTTTGAGGAGCAGGCAGATAAGACCCCCGAGTCTGTCGCGGTGGTCTTTGAAGACCAGTCTCTGACCTGTCGCCAACTGAACGAACAGGCCAACCAACTGGCCCACATCCTCATTGCTTACGGGGTCGGCCCTGACATGCCGGTGGGCATCTGTGCCGAGCGTTCCCTGGAGATGGTGGTGGCGGTTTACGGGGTTCTCAAAGCTGGCGGGGCTTATGTCCCCCTTGACCCCGGATATCCTGCCCCGCGCCTGCGCTTTATGGTGCAGGATGCCCGGATAACGGTCCTGCTGACCCAGGAACATGTATTTGCCGACATACCTCTTTTTGACAGCCAGGAAGAGTCACCCGACCGTCCGAGGATCATCTGTCTGGACAGGGACTGGCCGCAGATTGAGACAGAAAGCACCGCGAATCCGGTCCAAGATGTCTGCGCGGACAACCTGGCATACATCATTTACACATCCGGCTCCACCGGCAGACCCAAGGGGGTCATGATTTCTCATAAGGCCATTCACAACCGCGTGGACTGGATACAGAGAGATTTCAGCTTTTCCGAAACAGACATATTTTTGCAGAAAACCCCCTTCAGTTTTGACGCCTCGGTCTGGGAATTTCAGGCACCTCTGAAAATCGGTGCGAAACTGATCATGGCCAAACCTATGGAGTATATGGATGCGGCCTATCTGATTGAGCTGATTATTCAGCATGAAGTCACTATTCTGCAGGTTGTCCCGTCCCTGCTGCAGATGCTGCTGGAGGAAAGGGATATTGGGCGGTGCGTGTCCCTGCGCCAGGTTTTCTGCGCGGGAGAAGCCCTGTCATCCCGGCTGAAAGAACTGTTTTTTGCCAGACTCGGCCGTGCCGAACTCTGCAATACATACGGGCCTACAGAGGCTTCCATAGACACAACCTTTTGGAAATGTCGGCAGACAGGGGAGGAAAAAACAGAAAAAACAGTGCCCATCGGGCATCCCATAGCAAATGCCGGGTGCCATATTTTGGATGCTCATCTGAATCCGTCGCCTGAGGGAGTTGCCGGTGAGTTGCACCTCATGGGAAAGGGACTGGCCCGGGGATATTTCAACCGGCCGGATCTGACAGCCGAGCGATTCGTTCCCAATCCTTTCCCAAAAGATGAGATCGGCACACAGACAGACAATCGCCTGTACAGGGCAGGAGACCTGGCCCGCTATCTGCCGGACGAAAGCATTGAGTTCCTGGGGCGCACGGACAATCAGGTCAAAATCCGGGGCTTCAGAATTGAACTGGGTGAGACAGAGGCGGTTCTGCGCCAGCATCTCCAGGTGAAAGACGTGGTGGTGACGGTCAGGGAGGACACGCCCGGGCACAAGCAGTTGGTCGCATACATGATCCCCGAACCCGGGCAGTCCCCTGATCCGGACAGTCTGAGACAGGCGGCCCGGCAAAGTCTGCCGGATTATATGGTCCCGTCAGCCTTTGTCACACTGGAACGCTTTCCCCTGACCCCCAGCGGCAAGACAGACCGTCGCGCCATGCCCGCGCCCGATGCGGACAGCCTGCCGCGGAAAAGCACTGTTCCTCCCCGCACCCTGCTGGAAAAAGAGCTGGCCGCCTTATGGGGAGAGGTGCTGAACACAGAGCATCCGGGAATTCACGACAACTTTTTTGAACTGGGCGGACACTCTCTGCTGGCCGCCCGGCTGATCGCCAGAATATCAGTCCATATCGGCCGGGATCTGGGCGTGAGAGTTCTGTTTGAGCAACCGACCATTGCTGATCTGGCCGCAGCCTTGGACAGTGACTGGACCGCCTCATCCGGGGAGCGTCCCCCGTTGCCCGAACCTGCCGAACCGGCCGCCGAGCCTGCCGAAGCGGTGGCTGAACCTGCTGAACTGGTGACTGAGCCTGCCGAACCGGTGGCTGAGCCTGCCGAAGCCAAAGTGGAGACACAGCCCCTTCTGTCATTGTTTGCCATGGGTAAAATTGCCCCGGTTGATGCGGCGGCCATCACTTATATCTCCTCCCCCGGGCTGGAACGGACCGGGATGTCCCGGGACGAACTCATCGGCAGTTTCATGAATGACCTGCCGCTCTGGGAAGGTATCCTGGACACGCGGCTGGGGCGCATCGCCACCATACTCCTGCCCTGTCTCGACTCGGAACTGTATCTTGATCAGGAACGCATGACCGACCTGACGGTGCAGGCATGCGTCATGGCCAAACATGTCGGGGCCAGGGCGGTCTCACTCGCGGGCATCCTTCCGGCGGTCACCAATCACGGCCTTGATGTGCGGAAGGGAATGGCCTCCGGATCACAGCTCCCTCCGGTGTCCACCGGACACGGCACCACCACGTCCGCGGTCGTCCTGACCATTAAAAAGATGCTGACCCTCACCGGCAGGAAACTGGAAAATGAGCAGGTGGCCTTCATCGGTCTGGGAGATGTCGGGCTTACCAGTCTGCGCCTGATGCTCAGGTGTCTGCCCCACCCGGGCAGAATTCTCCTGTATGATCTGTACAGCGGGAAAAAGGAACTGGAAGCCATCAGAGCGAAACTGATCAGCAATTTTGATTTCAGGGACCAGACGGACATTGTCCCCTCCCAGCCCACAGCCCCGGATTCCGTTTATCAGGCCAGTCTGATCGTGGGGGCCACCAATGTGGGAAATGTGATTGATGTGGCCCGGCTCAGACCGGGCACTCTGCTCATTGACAAGCCGACCCTGCACTGCTTTGATGTGCAGACGGCCATAAGGCGTTTTGAGACTGAAAAGGATATTCTGTTCAGCGAAGGGGGAATTCTGCGCTCTCCGGAGCCGATCAGCAGTCTTGTCCATCGGCCGGACAGCATCCGGCATCCGGCAGATTATGCAGGGAATCCCCGCAACATCGGAGGCTGTGTCCTGTCCGGCCTGCTTTCGGCCTGTTTTGAAACCCTGGAGCCGACACTGGGCAGGACTGACGAGGCAACGGCTTACGAGCATTATGAAAAACTGAAGGAACTGGGGTTTGAGGCTGCGGATCCGCATTGCGGCGAATATGTGCTGTCTCCGGAAAATATCCGCATTTTCCGAAGCCGTTTCGGCCGGAACTGATTTATCATCATAAATATTGAGGAGAAACCTGATGTCTGAAACAAAAGATGTGCAAAAGAACAAAATGAGGCATGTTATTTCACTGACTGATCTCAGTCCGGAGGAAATGAATCGTATATTGGACCGCTCAGTGGCATTTGCAGACGGAACAGCCGACGGAACAGATATCCTGAAAGGCAAGATTGTGGGCATATACTTCCGCAGGCCCTCCACCCGCACCCGCAGTTCCTTCACAGCGGGAGCGATGAGACTGGGCGCGCAGGTCATTGCCTACGGACCTGATGATCTCCAGCTGACCACTGGCGAAACCGTTGAGGACACTGCACGGGTTCTGTCAGGC
>Ga0233403_10000986_pt1 | contig 13426 bp, 10 predicted proteins | sample Na_oxic_1_MG_FD_179866 | JGI IMG/M metagenome (GOLD analysis project Ga0233403, IMG submission 179866) | Seawater microbial communities from Saanich Inlet, British Columbia, Canada - Na_oxic_1_MG | ecosystem: Environmental > Aquatic > Marine > Inlet | place: Canada: British Columbia | collected...
AACAACTGGTGGTTCAACAACTGGTGGCTCAACAACTGGTGCTTCTGTTTCTAAAGCGGCTACATTCAGACGATATTGAAGACTGCTCGCTTTTTCTTCTTCTGGTGCTGGGTCAACAACTGGTGTTGGGTCAACAACTGGTGTTGGATCAACAACTGGTGCTGGATCAACAACTGGTGCTGGATCAGCCGCAGGTTCATCTGCTACAACTGGAGTAGCAGCCAAGGCGAGACTAAACGCACCACAAACAACTAATGTCAGAGGGATTTTGGTCATTTTTTACAAAACTCCATACAATATTTGTTGGTCGTTTTTTCATTTAGAGTGATAAATTTTCAGCCTTGAAATCAATAGAGTTTATATTAATTTAATATAACCCCATGATTTACTTGAAATTATTATTTTTGTAAGTGTCATAAAATCAAAACACGACAATAAAATTAAATCAATATAATGTCTCATTTCAAAGCTGATAGCTACTGTACCTTATTTAAGGGTACTAAATTTTCTGATGAGAATGAGTAGGCTGGTCTGGTACCTATACCTACAGTAGCGATCTATCGCCTTGAAATTGATTTCAAGCTATTCACCCATATTGAAAGAACTACCTTTTATTTGAAAGAAAAACATCACTCTACAAAAAATCTGGCATTTTTCTGGAATCAAAATGCTTCAGCCAAAAAATATATTATACACAATTTTTTGTAAAATAAACAAAATAACGCAATCACCAATAAAAAAATATAACTATTTGATTTTATTTGTTTTTACTTCTTGCGCCATTGAAATCATTAATTTATAAATGACTGATTTATAAGGGAATTAAAATTATTTACGCCATTTTATGAAATTTGAGAAAATTTTTTATTTGATTTCAGTGTGAAAAAAATAATTGAATATTTTATTATTTTTTAAATTATTGATTTTTAAGGATATAAATTTTATAAATGAGAGAAAAATATTAATTTATCTATAAAAATAAATCTGTTATATATTTAAGTTAAAAGTTATATTGAAAGATTTTTCTAAACCTTGATTATCAAGTAAACAGGCAACTCTACACCTTGATCAGTGATTACCCGGGGCAGCGTGCCAGTTGTTTTGGCAACGACTTTGAAACCCGCTTCTCTAAGCGCAGCCGCAATCAATCTTGTGACTGAAGATTTACCTCGGGTGCCATTGATATGTATTCTAACGGGAATCGACTTCAAATTCTTAATATGAAAAACATATTCTAAAAGAAGATAAAGCAAGAAAACAATCGTTGAAAGAGTTACTATTGCAAAAACACTCATATATAAATTATAGATAGAACCTTGATTAAAATTATCATCACTTATTAAGTTTATTAATTAAATCAATAAGTTATATTAATTTTGTAAGAACCTCATATGGTTGTTTATTGAAAGTAAGTTATAATGATCCTGTGCAGAATGTCGATAATATTGTCTGAATCAGAATTAACAGAATTTTAGAATTAACAGAATAGTGCAGGAGGGCGGAAATTTCCAGACCACCTCTTAGTACAACGGATTAACGGTATCAACGGATTTTTTCAAGGGTGATTGAGTATTGAAATGATATTTTGTCAAGACAAATATTTAATCAAGTCGCTCCCAAAATGTTCGTTTCAGTCAATCCGTTGATACCGTTAATCCGTTGTACTCAACTGAAAAAAAACGGAAAAGGGTCTGGATATTTCTGCCATCCTGTAATAGTAGCCCCCATTCATAATTCTAATGAAAATTCTTAAAATTCTTAAATTCTTAAATCCTGAAACGAAGTAAAATTCTGATTCAGACAATAAAATGTAAGTAAGCGCCATTAGAATGAGATTTTAATAACTTTCAAAACTTTTAAGCCAAACCTGACAGGTTTTTAAAACCTATAGCTGTTCAGATAAATATTTTGGCCTAAAGACCTGTCAGGTTTTAGAAACCTGACAGGTCTGATCGTTTTGACTTTTATGAAAGCCTATATAGCCTTTCAGAAAATGAGGAGTCCAAACTTTAGTTTGGAATGCCAAGATAAATCTTGGACTCCGACCAAAATATTTATCTGACAAACTATAGAAGAAAAATTTCGGATATTCTTCATTGAATCCTCATTCTTAAACTCAAAATTAAAGTTTATTATAATGTAAGTCGTCAAATTTATACCAACAAGAAAACATCCATGATCACGCGCATCGTGTTATAACTTCTAGAAATCGCCAAAGCTGAAACACTTATTTTGCGAACCCGCAGTAGCTATACCAAAATAACAGCCCCCTTTGCTGGCATCGTCACAGCCCGTTTAGCCAAACCGGGCGATCTGATTAATGCCAATACCCACATTTTAAGCATAATAGTACCGTCTTCATTGTATTCATTGGCTGTAGGGGCGAACCTGTGTGTTCGCACTCCTTAAGTTAATGGCATTGATCCTGCACACGGGCACAACTTAAACTTTTGGCTCATATTGGTAAATAGGTGAAATATTCAATAAATTATAACTTAATCAATAAGTTAAGATTACATTTTACCTAAATACACACATGAGTCACGGCGAATTACCCAAGAACATCGTTCTGTTATACTTGAAGATTAATTTTGATTCTAACATGAGAAGAGATATCATCATGCATAAACCATTTCAATCGGTTACAGAAAATAAACGCGCCAAGATTCCGCACACTGATTCACATTTTTCGGATCCTTTTTGGCAATCAAAAACAATTCAAGAAATCGCATTAGCCCAAGGTGTGCAACCTATTATAAACGCTGATGTTTTACTCGGTGGATGGCTAGAAGATGAATTAGATGAGCATTTTGAAGAAACCCAGCACTGCGAAAATACATCAAGGTAGAGCAATGGATGAGCAAATCGTCGATACTTGTGTGGTTTCCTATTTACTCAAACAACATTCACTCGCCCCTCAATACCGTATTTTACTGGAAGGTAAACTACTCTGTCTTTCATTTATGACAGTAGCGGAACTTTATCGATGGACAATAAAGCGCAATTGGGGCGAAAAAAAAATCAAAGAACTTGAAGACATTATACAAAACTACGTTGTATTACCTAGCGATGAAGAAACTTGTCGGTATTGGGCAAAAGTACGTTCCATGAAAGGACAACCCATATCGGATTCTGATGCTTGGATTGCAGCAACTACTTTGCGCTACAACATGCCATTGGTAACGCATAACGTAAAACATTTTGCCCATCTTCAAGAATTTGGTTTAAAGATAATAACTGTCCCGAACTAAAAAGAGCTTATGCGGGAACAGCTTTGTAACCTGTTTCCGAACGTTTCGGTTTGGAAACGAGAGCCGCTAAAACGTGCCTCAAGCTGAAGCTTTGGACTCCAAAATGACTACTATCCCTTCTTATAAATCCTTTCTTGTTTCCAATCCTTGTAGTTATTGCCTATAAACCTTCACAATTCTCCCCCTTTTCGCAGCAGTTTAGCAACATGGTCCGTCTATCATCCCATCGGCGTGATTATGATAGCATTGGCTGTCGTCGTGTTAGGTACTGTTTCATTTTCCATGCTCGGTATTGACTTATTACCGCATCTTATCTATCCAGAAATACGAGTGCGCGTGCTTGCTCCCGGTGTGCCGACGACAGTGATGGAAGATCAAGTCACGCGACAATTGGAGGAACAATTAGCTATCACGGAAGACGCTATCGGTGTCCAATCGGAAACATCGGAGGGACGGAGTGCGATTGATTTGTCATTTGCTTATGGCAAAGATATTGATATTGCGCTGCGTGATGCCAGCACCCGTTTAGATCGCGCTAAACGCTTTTTACCTGACACGATTGATCCACCTACAATCTATAAGATGGATCCGTCACAAATTCCCGTTTTGATTTTGGCGGTGAGTTCTTCTCTGCGCGATGCAGTTGAATTGCGTACTTGGGTCGATAAGCAATTATCAAAATGGTTCATTAACTTGCCCGGGGTGGCGGCTGCTGAAGTCGGCGGTGGTTTGGTGCGTGAAATCCATGTTTTGCCCGATCAACACCGTTTAGTCGCATTGGGGGTAACTTTGGATGATGTGATAAATGCCTTAAAACAGGAAAATGTCGAAAGCGCGGGCGGACGATTATATATGTCTGAACAGGAAATCAGTACGCGAGTGCTTGGACGATGGCAACGGGTGGAAGAGATTGCACAGGTGCGTTTATTAAATAGGGATGTCTTCTTAAGTGATATTGCCCAAATCATCGACACGCACGAAGATGAACGATTACGTGTTCGTTTTAATGACATCCAAGGCATTAAGTTATCCATCCAAAAACAACCGCAAGCCAATACAGTTGCAGTCGCCGATATCGTGCGAGAACGTATGGCATGGCTTAAAGCACAACAGGTTTTGCCAGCCGATATACGAGCTGATGAATGGGCGCGTGGTGACAAATTTTATTGAAGGCGATATGAGTTTTGATGTGCGCCTACGTTTGCCTCCCAGTGAATTGCAGAACCCACAAGATTTGCAATCCGTATTGCTTTACAATAAGGAGGGCATGGCTGTTCGTTTAGAGGAAATCGCCCAACTGCAATGGATACCGGTTCCTTCTAATATTATGCGCGATCAGCAGCAACGTATTATTGAAATCAGTGGCAATATTGAGACTGATGCCAGTTTATTGGATGTCATGGCAGAGGTACAAGGGCGTTTAGCAGATTGGCAGATGCCCGATGGGTATACTTTATATGAAGGGGGGGCTGCAAAAGTTATGCAAGAAAGCCAACAACTCACTAAAATCTTATTAGCTTTGGCGGTGTTTTTAGTCTTTGTCGTGATGGCAGTACAATATGAGTCTTTTCGCAATCCGTTGGTGATTTTATTCAGTATTCCGTTTGTCACGATAGGCGTGGCAGTGGGCATTCAATGGCTAGAAATGCCTTTATCAATGCCCGTCTGGTTAGGCATGATTATGTTAGCGGGCATGGTAGTGAATAATGCGATTGTTTTAGTCGAAACGATTGAATTACAACGGGCGGCAGGATTATCGGTGCAAGCCGCCATTCTGAAAGCGGGGGAATTACGTTTCCGCCCTATATTAATGACAACGTTAACGACAGTTGTCGGATTATTACCTTTGGCACTGGGATTGGGCGAAGGCGCAAAAATGTTGCAACCCTTAGCCATTACTATTGGGTTCGGTTTAAGTTTTTCCTTGTTAGTGAGTTTGTTATTAGTGCCCGCTTGTTATCAGTTGTTAGCGCGGATGACGAGGTAGGAGGTGATTCTGCTCAGAAAATTTCACCCTTTATATTGTCTGAATCAGAATTTTATCGTAGCGAAGCTCCGTTACTTCGTTTCAGAATTTTAGAATTTTCAGAATAAATACTTATATTCGACTTTGTCAGATTCAAAATAACTTATTGATTTTTAGGTTTTTAAAAAATGGATAAAGTTTATAAATTTAATAAAATCAATGACTTAATTATAATTTAATCCAGTCCATATCTTCAAACGCTTCTTTGACTTCTTCTGTTTGTAGTAACGCTTGAATTTGTGTTGCCTTGTCGATGTCATCAATCACATCAAGCAATAACCATTCTTCGAGTTTGCTAATGGTTTTTTGCTTGATATGAGTTTTGGGGATATTACGGGGATAGAGCGCGATAATTTTCCAACTGCCAATTTGCCTCTTTTTTTACTTCATTGAATGTCTTGTTTGCAAGTTTATGATATGGATAGTAGTGTTATTGGAACATTATACAGGGCGCATTCCGATTTTCCGGGCAATAACTACAAGGATTGCATTTTAAAAAGGATTTATAAAAAATTGAAAACGTCAAAAAAAAATTATATAGTAATATCAAATACTTACAAAAAATGGCTCATATGGCTAAATATTGATGAGTTGATGAGTTAAAAAAGCATCTCGTTTAATGCCCATGATCGTCAAAATGGTTCTCAATCAAATCCTTTCTAAAATACAATCCTTGTAGTTATTGTCAAGAATTTAGATGGTTCTCAATCAAATCCTTGTAGCTACTGATGTCCATTAATGGACACAAACCAACATGAAATTCACCAGATAGATATTGGATCACCAAAATGAACAAGAGAGTTAGACTGAATGACATGCGAGTTATTGTCATGGTTCGCTTCAGTTTTTGGTTTTTTTCCTTTCACTTAAACGACAGGGATTGTATTTTATAAGGGATTGGATCTTCCCTCGTTCCCAAATTCCATTTGGGAATGCCTTCCACAACGCTCAGCGTTGCAGCAGGATGCAGAGCGTTATATACAATTGAACCCGTGCCAATTCCTAACTGTGAATCGGAAATGTCACTATAAATGTTGCTCCCTGTCCGAGTTTGCTTTCACACCAAACTTTGCCATTCATGGCTTCAACCAATTTTTTGAGAATGAATAAACCTAAACCATTAGAAATTTCGGTAGTGCCCCACAAAGTAGTGGTAAAAAATTCTCCAAACTGGCTCCACAATACTTTATGAAATTGCTACCACTATCCATTGGGGCACTACCAATATTTAAAGACTGAGTCGTTACATAAATTTTTAATTGATTGATTTTGTTAAAAAAATAAAAATCCGTGTTTTGTTAAAATTGGCGAAGGTATTATTACTCGATCTTCAAGTTTTTTTTAATCCATTTATAACGACAAGGATTATTTATAATAAAGGAATCGAGGTTTCTGTTTTTCTCCGAAAAACAGAAACCTCGATTAGATTGTGCCAAGTTTCTTTATTCGTGATTTTACCTGAGTTTAATTTAAGCTTGAAGTGAATGGTGTGATGACGATTCTCACAATCTTATCCTGATAAATAAGCCATCGCTTTCGTTATAGAGCGATAGAGCTTCGTTAAAAAAACTTGAAGGTCGAGTATTAGTACAAGACAAAAAATTAATTTTTTTTCAACAATGCGTCGGATTTTTTTGTAAATTATTGTTATTAAAAGACTTTTTATTTTTACCCAAAATATAAAAAACCTTTTATTTCAATCGTTTATAAAATTAAGAATGCTGATTTGTCAAAAACTGCCCGAATAATTGTTTCAAATTATTGATTTATAAGTATATTTTTTTAATCACTTCAAGGAAAAATAGCGAATTGATAAGAATTTATTTAGGGGCTTTTGGATAATTTTGCTGATTGGTACTATATAATCCTTATCTTTTTTTTATCTTTTTCCTTTAATATAAAGTACACTATATATATTCAATAAACCAATTGATTATAACGTACTGATTTATAAAAACTTTTATAACATCATTAAAAAGCGAAATGATTTTTTATCTCGTTCCAATAACCATTTGATATGATTTTGAAGATACTGCTCCGCGATGTTCTGTCATCAAAAAACAAAATTGAGGATCAAGAGCGGCTTGTATCAAAAATAGTTTTTTCATATGGAACGGTTGAACCGCCATTTTCAGTAAAATGCTAAGTACTGAATAACTGATAATTGAATAACTGAAAAGATACCTACAGTGAATAATTTAGTCATCGTTGAATCCCCAGCGAAATCCAAGACTATCAAAAAATATTTAGGCAAAGATTTTGAAGTCTTAGCGTCTTATGGCCATGTGCGTGATTTATTGCCTAAAGCAGGTGCTGTTGATACTGAACATGATTTTGCCATGCAATATCAACTGATTGAAAAAAATGCCAAGCACGTCAGTGCCATTTGCAAACAGATGGAGAATACTGATGCTTTATACCTTGCTACTGATCCGGACCGTGAAGGGGAAGCCATTTCTTGGCATTTATATGAGATTCTCAAAGACAAAGCATTATTACAAAATAAGCCTGTATATCGTGTCGCTTTTCACGAGATAACTCAACACGCTATCGAAGAAGCCATTGGGAATCCGCGTCAATTGTCAATGGATTTAGTCAATGCACAACAAGCGCGGCGGGCGTTGGATTATCTTGTGGGCTTTACTCTATCGCCACTGTTGTGGAGAAAAATTCGTAAAGGGTTATCTGCGGGAAGGGTACAAAGCCCGGCACTGCGTTTAATTGTTGAACGTGAAATTGAGATCGAACAATTTAAACCGCGTGAATATTGGACAATTGATGGTCATTGTCAAAAAGGGCGGCAAACGTTCAAAGCCAAGCTTAATCTGTTTGAGGAAAAAAAGCTGACTCAATTTAGTATCAGTAATGAGGAACAAGCTACCCATATTAAAACAACGTTGTTGAGTCTTGCTAATGGTGAATTACAAGTCACCAAGGTTGAGAAAAAACAACGCAAGCGTCAACCCTCTGCCCCATTTACCACATCGACGCTGCAACAAGAAGCGGCACGAAAATTAGGTTTTACCACAAAACGTACCATGCAGACAGCTCAACAGTTGTATGAAGGTATTGATATAGACGGTGAGGCGGTGGGATTGATTACCTATATGCGGACGGACTCTGTTAATTTGGCGAGTGAAGCGGTAGCGGAAATTCGCGAAGTGATAAGTGAACGTTATGGTGAAGAAAATCTGCCGAAAAAACCGCGTCAGTACAAAACCAAGTCTAAAAACGCTCAAGAAGCCCATGAAGCGGTTCGTCCGACTTCGGCTAAACGCCACCCAGATTCTCTTAAAGCTCAATTGAAGCCAGATCAACTCAAAATGTATACACTGATTTGGAAACGCACCATCGCTTGCCAAATGATTCATGCCACACTTGACACGGTGGCTGTCGATTTAGTGTGCGGTGAAGGCAATAACTTTCGTGCGACAGGCTCTACATTAGTCAATCCCGGTTTTATGGCCGTTTATCAGGAAGGCGTAGATGATCAAAAGGCGAGTCAGGACGATGAAAAAATGTTGCCGCCCTTGAAAGTGGGTGAACAGGTTAAGCTGAAAGATATTCGCGCTGATCAACATTTTACTGAGCCCCCCCCTCATTTTTCAGAAGCGAGTTTGGTCAAAAGCTTGGAAGAATTTGGCATAGGACGGCCTTCCACTTATGCCAATATTATTTCCACCCTTCAATACCGCAAGTACGTGGTATTGGATAAAAAACGGTTTATTCCCACAGATGTTGGGCGCATCGTTAATAAACTACTCACCGATCATTTTAGTCTCTATATTGATTATGACTTTACGGCAAAATTAGAAGATCAATTAGATGCAGTTTCTCGTGGTGAACAAGAATGGGTGCCGTTAATGCACAAGTTTTGGTCTAAATTCAAGGCATTAGTTGATGAAAAGATGAAAACGGTGCAACGTCAAGATGTCACTCAAGAACCCTTAGACGAAAAATGCCCGAAATGTAGTAGCCAACTGAACCTTCGTTTAGGTAAACGGGGGCGTTTTGTTGGTTGTTCAGCTTATCCAGAGTGCGATTACACTCGTAGTCAGGACAATAATAATGAGGGTGATGAGACCGCACCTGCCGCGGCACCTGAAGTGGTAGAGGATCGCACTTGTCCTAAATGTGGTTCAGAATTGCATATTAAACAGGGCTATAGCAAATTTATTGGTTGTAGCACTTATCCTAAATGTAAATTTAATGAACCCTTAGAAAAGCCAGTTGATACAGGTCTCCAGTGTCCAACTTGTGAAAAAGGGACATTAATCAAGAAAAAAACCCGTTATGGCAAATTTTTCTATTCCTGTTCAAACTATCCAAGCTGTAAGTATGCTATTTCATACGAACCGATAGCGGAACCTTGTCCAAAGTGTCATTGGCCTCTTTTAATGCTGAGAACAACTAAGCGGCGCGGCACAGAAAAAACTTGTCCAGAAAAAAGCTGTGACCATGTAGAGCAAATTAAGAATAGTGAATAGGGGATTGGGAATTGGAAGTCGAAGTTTGTTGAAATTATTATTTTTCTGAACCTCTATTTTATACCTGACAGGTTTTGGAAACCTGTCAGGTATAGGTATCAAATCCCATGACTTCCTAATGAACTATTCCCTATCGTGAACCAAGCACTGATTTAATTGTTTCGTTCAATTTTTCTGCTGTAATAGGTTTAACCAAATAGTCTTTTGCCCCTGTCATTAATCCCCAAGCCCGATCACTTTCCATATTTTTGGAAGATAAAAAAACAACGGGAATAGATTTTGTCTCTGGATTTTTGGTAATCTTGCGCGTTGCTTGAAAACCATTTAAGCCGGGCATGACGACATCCATAATAATTAAGTCAGGCCGGAGTTCTTTAGCCTTTTCTATACCCTGTTCACCGCTTGAAACGCTTGATACCTTATGTCCTTGAGCTTCCAAAATTTTTTGGATCAAAGCAGTATCAGTAGGAGAATCGTCCACTATCAATATATGAGCCATAACTTAATCCGATACATTTATGTTAACAAAAGTTAACAATAGCACAAGACCCCAATCGGAGGATCGTATGGAGGTATCTCTCAAAGCCTTAACAAAAGCTAAGGCGCATTTTAGATGATGTTATTATACCTTGGTTCTCGGTATTTGTTTTAACATCATTGCTATCAATGTTTTACGTTACGTTCGCCATTTTACCTAACCTTTAGGTTTTTGGTTAAAACCACGCCCAACATAAGTTTGCACTCACAGAATCAGTTATAGGGACAGCGTTTAAGAAATTCAAGATGATTCTTCAGAAATGATAATTTATAACAAGTGGGTCATATCAAATCCTTTATAATCATAGACTTAATAAACAATGACTTAATCAACAATTGATTGAGTCGTTGATTTAAGCAATAATTAACAATTCATAAATGATTTCCCGTTTGGGCTATCTTCTTCACGCGACGCTATCGTTTCCATGATGAATGATTTCGATTAGTGAAGATTTGTTAATAAGGAACGTGCATGAAATAACTTAGCCAACTTTTTTCAATATTGCAATGGTCAATGGTTCGGACAGTTTTTGAAAAATTAGCATTGCGAAACTTTGTAAGTAATTGAAATAATAAGGTTTGTTATATTTTTAGCGAAAAATAAAAAATTCTTTAATACTCAATACCGCAGTTTTTTAAAATAAGTAGGAAAATCAATAAGTTACAAGTTGATGTCATGTTAAAACTCATTTCAGTAACCTATTGATTTTTATAGTTATTTTTGAAATCACTTCGCATTGAAAACCCTTATAAGCTAAAAAACTGCGGTATCAAGTAATAACAATGTAAGTGAGGCTCTTGCAAAACTAATTAGAACTGACGCATTGACAAGAAAAATATTTTATTAAACGCTTTAAATTCAATTTGTTACAAAATTTTTCATCCGTCATTTTTTGATAATTTTCACAAATTGAGTTCAGTGTAAAAAAATTAACGATTTGATTTTAATAAAGAAAACATTTAATTCAATTTGTCAATGCGTAAGTCCTACTAATGTAACTTACTTGATTTTATTAAGATGATAGAATAATATAAAAAATAATAAAATCAATTACTTACGATATTTTTGCAAGAGTATCAAGTGACAAAAACTGTCCGAACCATTGAATGGTAGGACATAGATAATTTTTAATGGCTATTTTATTTCATGCACGTTCCTTAGTTAGTGAAACCCATCGTTTTGGCTTTACCTTCAAAAAATATTATGTTAGCTTTAGCTTCATCAGTTATCCAAGTCATTGTCGTACCTGATAAATTGTCTAAGCCAAACAGTGATCCAATAGCACCTGCATCAATCTTACCACTTGTCACTTTAGTAGGCTCCCCTAAGATTTGGACAACTTCTTGTTCGCCCATGCCTTTTTCAATTTTGAGGAAATTACTATAAGTCACACGCGGCGTGGCACAACTGCTTAGTAAAGGGGCTAACATAATAAGAACTGTCAAAGATTTATAGAAATAAGAAAGCATAAACACCCCTTATATTATCTTATGATTTACGCACTAATGCAAAATATATGTCATATTCAATAACTGATATTTTTCATGTTTGAAAAGACAAATTGAGTGCGTCAGTCCTAAATCATTATTGGAAATCACTCACTAAAATTCCTTAGAGCCACTAGCTCACATTCTCCTGATGAATAAACTTAGGCTGGACGGGGTTTGCAACCCCGTCCTCGTATATTGTTTTCGTTCGTGCCATTACCCTGATGCGGTACTTTGGCTTGATGGAGTTTTTAGAATTTATTCTGAGGCTATTCTCTCTATTCCCAATATGTTTAGAACCTCTCAATCTTTAATATCTTCTCGTGCCATACTTATCACAGGCTGTTCTAGTGGCATAGGATACTGTGTCGCACGCGGCTTGAAAAGCCGAGGTTATTCTGTCTTTGCCACAGCGCGTCATCCTAAAGACGTTGCCCGTTTACAACAAGAAGGTTTTTCAAGCCTCGTGTTGGATTTGAACGATTCACAATCTATTAACAACGCTGTACAAACGGTATTAGATCAGATTGAAGGGCGGCGACTATATGGCTTATTTAACAATGGTGCTTATGGACAACCGGGCGCGATAGAGGATATCAGTCGTTCTGCATTGCGCCAACAATTTGAAACCAATTTATTTGGTACGCACGAATTGACTTGTCAAGTGTTATCAATCATGCGTCAACAAGGCGAAGGACGAATTATCCAAAATAGCTCCGTATTAGGCATGGTCGCATTGCCATATCGGGGTGCCTATAATGCCAGCAAATTCGCTTTGGAAGGATTAACTGATACCCTGCGTTTAGAATTAGCCAATACCAACATTTTTGTTTCCTTGATCGAACCGGGACCCATCACCAGTCGGTTTCGTGCCAATGCTTATGCTGCGTTCAAACGATACATTGATATTTCCAATAGCATACACCAAAAAAAATATGTCGAAATGGAACAACGATTGTTAGCAAAAGAGGCGACAATCCCATTTACTTTGCCACCAATCTCCGTACTAAAAAAAGTTATCCACGCTCTTGAATCAAAATACCCTCAACCGCGTTATTATGTTACCTTCCCAACGTATTTTTTGGCCATATTAAAACGACTGTTCCCACATCGAACACTTGATTGGGTATTGCGATATCTGCCTCAATAAAAAAAAATCGTAACGACTCATATATCAAATTGTAAAGTTATCAATAACTTATAATAATTACATTTTTTATACGGTTCTCATTAAGTCATTGAAAAATATTGAAAAATAAGGAATCACGAATAACCATATACAAATTTGTAGGGACTACCCATAGAGTAGCTAATTGTGAGAGGCTACCCTTGGATAATTTATTTTGGAAAACAAGCTAACCTAAACCGCACATCCCACTGGGACAGCAACTACCCGAAGCACAAGAAGCAGGTTCAGGATTTTTCAAAGTACCGCTTTGAATAATCTGTCCTCCACTGATTAAACGTTTAACAGGACTATCAGCAGAGGTTGAGCCTACATCCATTCCAGCACGGGAACACACTTCACCCCAAGTCGTCAGTTTTTCACTGATGGAATGTTTGACTTCTACAACTTGCTCATTTTCTATACAACGATAATCATAGGTTGGCATATAAATATCCTTTTGGTGGATTAT
>Ga0233403_10000987_pt1 | contig 13425 bp, 12 predicted proteins | sample Na_oxic_1_MG_FD_179866 | JGI IMG/M metagenome (GOLD analysis project Ga0233403, IMG submission 179866) | Seawater microbial communities from Saanich Inlet, British Columbia, Canada - Na_oxic_1_MG | ecosystem: Environmental > Aquatic > Marine > Inlet | place: Canada: British Columbia | collected...
TAGGCGGTGCTGATGACTTATCTTTAGATGATGATCTAGGCGCAGCTGATGAAACCGCAGGTGGTGAGGATGACTTATCTTTAGGTGATGACTTGTCATTAGATGATGATCTAGGCGGTGCTGATGAAACGGCCGGCGGTGATGACTTGTCTTTAGGTGATGACTTGTCATTAGATGATGATCTAGGCGGTGCTGATGACTTATCTTTAGATGATGATCTAGGCGCAGCTGATGAAACCGCAGGTGGTGAGGATGACTTATCTTTAGGTGATGACTTGTCATTAGATGATGATCTAGGCGGTGCTGATGACTTATCTTTAGATGATGATCTAGGCGCAGCTGATGAAATAGCGGCAGGCGGTGATGATGATTTGTCTTTAGGTGATGACTTGTCATTAGATGATGATCTAGGCGGTACTGATGACTTGTCATTAGATGATGATCTAGGCGGTACTGATGACTTATCTTTAGATGATGATCTAGGCAGTGCTGATGACTTATCTTTAGATGATGATCTAGGCAGTGCTGATGACTTATCTTTAGACGATGATCTAGGCAGTGCTGATGACTTATCTTTAGACGATGATCTAGGCAGTGCTGATGACTTGTCATTAGATGATGATCTAGGCAGTGCTGATGACTTATCTTTAGATGATGATCTAGGCAGTGCTGATGACTTATCTTTAGATGATGATCTAGGCAGTGCTGATGACTTATCTTTAGATGATGATCTAGGCAGTGCTGATGACTTGTCATTAGATGATGATCTAGGCGGTACTGATGAAACGGCCGGTGATGATGACTTATCTTTAGGAGATGACTTATCTTTAGGAGATGACTTATCTTTAGATGATGATCTAGGCGGTGGTGACATTGACAGTCTAGCCGATACGGCCGGGAACGATGACTTAGATTTGAATGCCCTTGGCTTAGATGATGAAATCGAAGGCGAATTAGACATGGAAATGCCGCTTGATACCGACAATGCCGACGATTTAGATGCCGATTTAGGTGGCGATTCAGGAGACAATTTGGATGATTTGTTAAATCAACTGGAAGAGGGAGATGCCCCCTCTACAGAAGATTTAGAGTTGAATCCAGAATCCAGTGATGAAATCAATGGCCAATTCGATTTAGCGCAGATGTTTATTGACATGGAAGATAAAGATACCGCTCGCGGCATTCTCCAAGAAATTATCAACAAAGGTGATGACGAGCAAAAAAACAAAGCCGAAGAATTGATGGCCGGAATCGGTGCCTAAAAACTTAATGTTACCCATCCTTATTCCAAAGGGTGGGAATATCAACCTGCATCCCGCAATACGGCTGGTTTGTTTTCTCATACTGGTTACCGGATTACTGGTAACCAGTCAAACCATGTTGCTTATCATCCTGCCTTTTTTTCTCTGGTTATTTAAACGCCACTGCACATTCTCATCAGTCTGGCCCCTCTTAAAACGACTGCGCTGGTTATTTTTATCCCTCTTGATTTTGAATTTAGCCTTTTTAAATGGTGCCCCAACCTTGATACCCAATTTAAGCGACTTCTTACAAGCCTTAGAACGAATTGTCGTACTCATAATCATCGTTATGGCGGCCCATCTACTCGTCAACACAACCACAACACAAGAGATAATTGCCGCATTACAATGGTGGTTTATCCCATTCAATAAACTAGGATTATCAACCGAAAGACTCGCAGTACGTCTAGCCTTAGTCTTAGACACCGTACAAGCAGTACAAAACCTTTATACCGAACTCTCACCGACTACAAGCAGTCATCCCCTCAAAAACATCAGTGAAAAAGTAGCCGGATTATTCACACAAGTTATGAATCACGCCGAAACAACACCTTTACGCACACTAGACGTACCTCAACTGAGCAAACCACCCATAATACAATGGTGTTATCCCTTATGCATGTTACTGTTGTTTAGTCTTTGATTTAAATAAGATTTGTAGGAGGCAGGGAACCTGTTTTTATTGCCGGCCCCTTAATTTTAAGGTTTAATGTTTAATGAGATTTGTAGCCGGCCCTTAAGCTTAGATGGTGGGCAACAAAAACACGTTACCCACCCTACATTGATCAAAATGGTGGGCAACAAAAAACCAAAACCCACCATTTCACATTTCACGCGCAAAAACTTTTGCGTGAACCTTCGATCTGCGAAGCTAAATATATTTTAATGGTGGGCAACAAAAACACGTTACCCACCCTACATTGATCAAAATGGTGGGCAACAAAAACACGTTACCCACTTAATTTAAATTAAATAAAATTTGTAGGGGGCCGGTAACGTGTTTTTGTTGCCTGCCCCTTAATTTAATTATTTGATTTAAATAAGATTTGTCGCTATCAAACAACACATTATGAGAATAGCATTAGGAATAGAATACGCAGGAGAGCATTATTGGGGATGGCAGATCCAGCCAAAAGGGCTAAATGTGCAAAGGTATGTAGAAGCCGCATTGTCTAAAGTCGCCAATGAACCCGTCGCCGTTGTTTGTGCTGGACGTACCGATAGCGGTGTACATGCACTCGAACAAATCGTACATGCCGATGTCACCGTGCAACGCACCAGACGATCATGGAGATTGGGCACCAATGCCAATTTACCCCAAGATATCAGTATCTTATGGGCACAATCCGTAGATGAACAATTTCATGCCCGATTTTCAGCACAAGCACGTCACTACCGCTATGTCATTTTAAATCGCCCAAGTCGTCCAGCTTTGTTAGCCAAAAGAGTCACTTGGGAACACCAGTTATTAGCCGTTGAACAGATGCAAACCGCAGCCAATTATCTCATCGGCACACACGATTTTACCTCATATCGCGCCGTAGCCTGTCAAGCCAAAAATCCAATACGCACCGTTTCACGTTTAACCGTTTCTCGTTTTGATGAACAAGTGATCATCGACATTTCAGCCAATGCCTTTTTGCATCACATGGTACGCAATATTGCCGGCGTTTTAATCACGATAGGCCGTGGTGAACAGCCGCCAGAGTGGGCGCGTACTGTTTTAGAGGCCAAAGACAGACGGCAGGGCGGCGTGACTGCGCCAGCTTATGGGCTTTATTTTTGTCGCGTAGATTATCCACCGCCATACCAAAACCTATTTCCCCAAGCCCCTTTACCAAAGGGCCCATTTATTAATTTATGAACGCCTGAATTGTGTGAGCTGAGACGCGAAGCATCGCGTCTCTACATTATGTATTTTTGTCGCGTCGATTATCCCGCGCCATACCAAAACCTATTCCCCCCTTTACCAAAGAGCACATTCATTAATTTATGAACGCCTGAATTGCGTGAGCAGAGACGCGAAGCATCGCGTCTCTACATTAATTATGTATTTTTGTCTTACCACCTTTTCAAGCAAAAGTTTTTGCGCGCAAAAACTTTTGCTTGAAAATCAGTTTTTAAATTCTGTGTAAAACTCTGTGCTCCTCTGTGGCCCTCTGTGATCTCTGTGTTGAAAAAAAATATCAGGCCAAACCGATAGGTGCTAAGGTATTTTTGTTATAAAGCCTTGCTTTTTATTTTAAGATCAATTATCATACGCGCCCACTTGAGATTTGGTGTGAGTTTTAAAACTCACACACCCACTTCTCAAATCATCCTCTCATCAATATCCTTACCAATTGCCGGTATAGCTCAGCTGGTAGAGCACCTGATTTGTAATTAGGGGGTCACGGGTTCGATTCCTGTTACCGGCTCCATCCTTTTTCATCTTATCTACATATCCGTTGTACTCAACAATCCGTGCAAATCCCCAAAATTCGTTTTAACAATCCGCACGAATCCCAAATCCGTTGTACTCAACAATCCGCACGAATCCCCAAATCCGTTGTACTTTTTTGATTATTTACGAAAAAAAGCTAGGATTATTAGAACGCATTGACACCCACAACGTCGTATCTTTCGTCATACTCCCTATTACCAATTGATGTCCAAGTGCCTGTAACGCCTTTTCCATACGAAACACTTGAGAAACCTCAAATGGATCAAGTAAGCAATCGACTTCTTTTTCATCGCAATTCAAACCATTAGCCAACTCTGTTTTCGTCAAAGAAGTGGTTTGTATAGCATAATAAAGCGCCATTTTGAGAGCCATTTGCACAGATAAATGAACAAGATAATTCCCTTGATTCGCCTGTGAAGGTTCAGGAACAAACTCATTATCACGGATACGCCCAGCAATAGCTTCTTCAAGGCAAACAACCGCCTTCTCAAGCGCATCCGCTAAAGTCTCAGCTTGAGTAGTCGCTTCAAGTAAATCAACAAAGCTCACAATGAAACCATCTACCCCCGTATCAGGCGTTATTGTTGCAGGATAAGCAAAAGTATTCATTTTCAATCAATTCCTCTTAACGAATAATAGTACAATGAGTTAATTGTTAATTGTTAATTGTTAATTGATAAGTCCATTTATGCCCTTAAGAGAGTACAACGAATTACGAGGATAAACGAATTTTAATAATTGAACACTGATAATTAATAACTGAGAACGATTTTTTTTGCACATTAGACCGAAAAACTGACCTAGATCAAGGACACAATAAATCCAAGTAATCATAATAGGCTCCCACAAAATTGAGGTAGCACTCAATTTAAGAGTTGGAGTTCAAGATTTATCTTGACTTGGCGTTCAAATTCGTTAAGAGTCAGAAAGAGAATTTGAAAGCATCTCAGCTCGCACTTGAAGAAAGAAAAGCGTCAAAAACTAAAACCTGTTGTTGAAGCAGACCGAGAGGTAGTTGAAGCTCTTTTATAGTTACAATAAAAAACCAATATAAATAACATATGGATAGATAGAGCATTTGGCTTTTTTATTGGAATAGCAAGCTCTCTAGTAGCGTCATTATTCTGGGCGTATGTTAGACGAAAAAACGCATAACAGGGCAAATTCAGCCGATCGCAAAACGCTCTGCTTTTTGCTTCGGCTGATTTGCGACGTTATGTGTACCAATCCAAGGAGAAGCAATGTTAAAAAGCAAAGTACGTAGCGTTCGACGATATGATCCATTGAGTCTCGTCAATTGGAGATGCACTGACCCAGAATGCGGTATGCGCTTTGGTGCAATTGCTGACAAAAATGGAAAAGTGTCCTGCCCAAACTGTGGTAACGAGAACAACCCAAGATCAGTATTTGAAGTCTTAACAGAACAAAGGGAAAAAATAGTGAGTGAAAAAAAAGTGCCGGAAAAAGTGCCGGTAGTATTGTCCGGTATTCGGCCAACTGGTGAATTGCATTTGGGTAATTACTTCGGTGCAATCATGTTCTTTGTCAAACTTCAAGAGCAAAACAACGAATGTCTTTATTTTGTTGCTGACTTGCACGCATTAACTACCGCAATGGAAGACCATATTGATGTAGATGCGACATCAATTGATGTGGTTCGTTGGTATTTGGCATGTGGGGTCGATCCGGACAAGGCGCTTATCTATCGCCAAAGTGATATTTTTGAAATCCCATTTTTCTCCTTGTTGCTGGGCATGATTACACCTGAGGGAGAATTGCGTAGATGCACCACTTATAAAGACAAGGTTCAAGATATGGAGGGAAAGCGAAAGCTAATCTCACTTGGACTCTTGTCATATCCCGTGTTGATGGCAGCAGATATTTTGTTTTGCAACGCTGATATTGTGCCTGTCGGAGAAGACCAACTTCAGCATTTGGAAATTGCCCGTGAGATCGCTCGCCGATACAACTATTACTTCGCTGAAAAACACACGATAGTTGAGCCTCAACCGCACATGCTTGAGGCGATTCGTGTTCCGGGATTGAAAGGTGAGGGAAAAATGAGCAAGTCCGTTGGCGGCCCAGACAACGTAATTTTCTTAAGCGATTCGCCGAAGGAAATTCGACGAAAAGTTATGGCTGCTCAAACTGACACAGGCCCAGTAGAGGGAGCCTCCATGTCAGAGGCCATGCAAAACATCTACATGTTGCTTAAGCTGTGTGCGCCTAGCGATGTATATGATGAGTATCTTGAGCGATACAACAAGGGCGAACAAAAATTTTATGGATATCTGAAAAAAGATTTGGCTCAGAACATCGTCGATTTACTTGAACCCATTCAGGCACGATACAACTCAAATGAATGCTCACCAGAGCGTGTAAAGCAACTACTTAGAGAAAATGCGGAAAGAGTGAGACCGATTGCCAAAAGGAATCTGCGCAACATGCTGAGTGACATGAATTTCAAACACCTCGCCCACAACTACCAATAAACATTTCAAACGCTATCGCCAGTTGATATTTGCATGTATTTGTGTTGAACCTTTTGATGAAAATGCAGCAGAATAGATATGGTCATGTTCATCCCATTCTTTAACAAAGATGTACTATAAGTAGGGACACATAAATCTTTTAACATTTTCTATATAATAAGAATTTTGTTAAAAAACTTTTGTTTACCTACATAATTACTTTATGACGATTTACTGATTTCAGCCCATGCACTTAATCAGAATATGACTAACTAATAAAAGGGAGCTTTATAGGGTTGATGGGCTTTTGACTGGGCTGGTGAAAATCAGGTTCTTTGTTGGGTCAAAAATTGCTCCCGTTTTTCTTCCGTTTATAAAAAACAATACAGTTATAGACGTATTTTTCGTTAACAATTTTCACCAGCCCAGCTTTTGACCGTAAGTTGGGTAAATCCTGATTCAGCAAGTCAATTAATTATAGCGTTTCCCGATTGAATAAACTACACTTATATCAAGTAGGTACGCAAAGGGCACATTCCCAAAAAAAGTCATTATCAATCTTGGCCTTCGCAAATTTTGCATTCCAATCAAACCTTCGCAAAATAAATTTTGCACTCCAATCTTCGCAAAATAAATTTTTCACTAAAATCGAGCCTTCAAGATTTATCTTGATAATATTAATCTTGATAATATTAAGATTAAAAAGATAGAACGCTGATTTAACTGATTGTCATGATTGACGCTAAATGAACAAACGAAATTTTGATCCTATTCATCCAGGTGAAATTCTTTTGGAAGATTTTTTAAAACCAATGGAAATTAGCCAAGAACAATTAGCCGAAGATACCAATATTCCTTGGCAAAAAATAAGTGGCATTGTGCAAGGTAAACAAGATATAAACGCCGATATAGCCTTAAGATTAGGGCAATTTTTTGGTATGGAAGCACAGTTTTGGATGAACTTGCAAGTTCGGTATGATTTAATTTGTACCCAAACAAAACTCGCCGAACACTTACTTAAAGAAGTGCGTCCTTTTAGTCTGAAGTCTCCTAAAACACCATTGCAAAGTGTGTCTGTGAGTACGTCATTTTCTGATAGAACGCTGATTTAACTGATTGTCATGATTGACGCTGATTTTGATAGAACGCTGATTTAACTGATTTTTTAATCAGCGTTCCACGCTCAAGTTTTTGCGCGCAAAAACTTTAGCGTGGAAATCAGTTTGATCATGATAATCAGCGTTCTATCTGTTCAGCGTTCTTAATAAACCCGCGCCTTCGGCGGAATCACTTCAACATCATTGGTAAGCGTGTACATGTGAACGGGGCGATAATCGGTTGTGACGTTGCCGTCTGCGTCTAACCAAGCTAGGGTGTGTTTTAACCAGTTTTCGTCATCTCGTTTGGGATAGTCTTCACGCGCATGACTGCCTCGACTTTCGGTGCGGTTGAATGCGGAATGGATTGTCACGATGGCTTGTCTGAGCATGTTGTCTAGTTCTAAGGTTTCAAGCAAATTTGAGTTCCAAATCAGGGAACGATCCGTGACTTTCACATCAGAGAATAAACCGAAAATGTCGCTCATTTTTTCTATCCCTTCTTGCAGGGTTTCGCCGGTTCTAAAAACAGCCGCGTGTGTTTGCATGACGCGCTGCATTTTCAGGCGAATATCGGCCGTACTCTGCTCACCGTTGGCATGGCGTAATCGATCTAAACGGGCTAAAGCTTCTTCTCCTGCACCCTTGGGTAGCGGTTTGTGTGGCGCGTGACGTACTAAGGTTTGGGAACAGCGGATTGCGGCGGCGCGTCCAAAAACGACGATGTCTAGCAGTGAATTGGAACCTAAACGGTTTGCGCCATGTACGGAAACGCAAGCACATTCTCCTATTGCCATTAAACCGGGTACAACACGTTCTGGTTTGCCGTCTTTGAGTGTGACGACTTCTCCATAATGATTGGTGGGAATGCCGCCCATGTTGTAATGTACGGTTGGTAAAACCGGAATCGGTTCTTTGGTGACATCAACACCGGCGAAAATCTTGGCCAATTCTGCAATACTGGGTAAGCGTTCTTGAATGATATCGGCCTCTAAATGTTCAAGACATAAGTGAATATGATCTTTATGTTTACCTGTTCCTCGCCCTTCGCGGATTTCTATAGTAATCGCTCGGCTAACCACATCACGGGAAGCTAAATCTTTAGCATGGGGCGCATACCGTTCCATAAAACGCTCACCGTCAGAGTTGACAAGAAAACCCCCTTCACCACGCACCCCTTCTGTAATTAAACAGCCCGCGCCATAAATCCCGGTAGGGTGAAATTGAACAAATTCCATGTCTTGTAGCGGTAAACCGGCCCGCAGTACCATCCCATTACCATCACCAGTACAGATATGAGCAGACGTACAAGAAAAATAAACCCGTCCATACCCTCCGGTAGCTAAAATGACGGCCTGGGCACTGAAACGGTGAATCGTGCCGTCTGCCATATTGAGTGCCATCACACCTCGACAAACGCCTTCCTCATCCATAATCAAATCAAGAGCGAAGTATTCAATAAAAAATTCGGCATGATGTTTAATGGATTGTTGATAAAGGGTGTGTAAAATAGCGTGTCCAGTGCGATCCGCAACGGCACAAGTGCGTTGGGCAATACCTTCACCGTAATGGGTTGTCATACCGCCAAAGGGGCGTTGATAAATTTTACCTTCTTCAGTGCGCGAAAAGGGTACGCCGTAATGTTCTAATTCAATGATGGCCGGTTCCGCTTCTCGACACATATATTCAATGGCATCTTGATCGCCTAGCCAGTCTGAACCTTTAACCGTATCATAGCGATGCCAATGCCAATTATCTTCTCCCATATTGCCCAATGCGGCACTGATGCCGCCTTGCGCGGCAACGGTGTGACTGCGGGTAGGAAAGACTTTCGTGAGACAAGCCGTTGTTAAACCTTTTTCGGCCATGCCTAAAGTGGCCCGTAAACCGGCACCGCCAGCACCGATGACGACGATATCATATTTGTGATCAATCATCTTGTAAGTCGTTGACACCTTATTCCCCCAATGCAATGCGTAAAATGGCTAACACTGAAGCAATGGTGATGGCAATGACAAAAAATTTCATGGCAACCATCACTATCGCTTTCAGAATGTCGTACTGCATATAGTCTTCAAGGACTTCTTGCAAACCGGCGTGTGCATGATAAAACAATAATAAAATCAATAAGATGAATAATTCTGTATTCCAGGGTAAGCGTATCCAAGCGACTAATGCGTCGTAATCTGCTCTGGTAATGAAAAAAATAATCGAGACGACGAACCATAATATCAATGGTACTAAAGCGATAGCAGAAAGACGTTGTGCGATAAAACGATTAGTACCTTCTCTGGCAGAACCTAAACCCTGCACTTGTGATAAAGGGGTACGCAACATATCCATTATCCTGCTCCTTTGATGGTGAAAGCTAATAGCCAAGCTAAAGCGGTTAAAATAAAAGTGGCTAACCAGACGAATTTGCCAGTAGTATAAACAGTGTTGATGTCCAATCCTAAACCAGCATCCCAGAATAAATGGCGGATGCCATTACACAGATGGTAAAAAAGGGAGAAAGACCATCCGAATAAGAGTAATAATCCGAACCAAGATGCTAACAAGCTTTGGGCCTGTTGATAGGCCTCAGGGCCGGCCGCAGCAGCCATGAGCCAGTAGACTAGCACTAAAGTGCCTAGTGATAAAAAAATGCCAGTGGCACGGTGAAGGATTGACATGACGGATGTCAATTGGGGTTTGTAGATTTGTAAATGAGGCGATAGGGGGCGCGTTCTTGTCATAGTTTGTTTCCTTTTTAAAAAGTAAAAAGTCAGTTTAACTCAAACTTTAGCCTATTTGTTATACTGATTTCAGTAACAATATAAACCTGCCAGATTGTTTTGCCACGGAAAAACACGGAAAAACACGGAAATATTCCGTGCTTTCTGTGTCATTCCGTGGCTAATATCCCAATTCAAAATTCTCGCTAAAAAGCGTGCGCGTCGAAGGCTCGGCACCCTACTCGGCTGCCAATCTAATCCGGTTGTGACATGCCAAGCGGTTCATAAAAGGCAGTGCATCAAGAATTTCCTGATACTCGAAATCTGAAAGAACTGTCCCGGTTTTACTGAAAGAACATGACTTGACACACTGTTTTTCATCTATACTGACAAACCAGTCGCCAGCCCCGCATCCCAAAAAAGTATCTTTTTGATTTTCCAGATGGCAGCAGGAACTGAGTTTGACACGAGGAATCGGAAACAACTGCACCAATTGCCGTAATTCCTCCTCAGTCGGAATAAGCGCCGTTCCGACAGCCCGGCCTACCGGTCTTAAAGGTATCAGCAGAAAATCACTCACCCCCGTTTCAACCAATTTTTCGGCAGCGACCAATACATCAGCCATTTCACCTTGACGAACCAATAAATTGACCGCTGGCATACTTCCCCTGCATTCAGCCGCTTTTTTTATTTCATGACAGATGAACTGGAGCTCCCGATGATGATGCAACGAGAGCCGGGGAAGAATAGAATCGGGAATCCTTGTCCAGTTTACCGCCGGTATAGCGGATGTTGTAAAGGAAATATCGCAACCGAAAGCACTCAATTCATTTAGGAGATCGTAAAAATCCGCCTTGACCGACCGATCATGCCACAGTACCGGTTCACCGCCACCCAACGTAATCGCAAAAACACCGTTTCGATCACAGCTATCAACCATTTTGACAACATTGTCGAGTTTCCAGCGGGTTTCCCCTTCCCGGCTACTCTCAGCGTAACAGAAATCGCAGTGCTTTTTACATTCAGCGGTCAGAGCAATAGAAATGTGAACCGGTTTCCACAACGCATCCGGGTTATGGGCAAGCCTGACGATGTTCAACGATTTTCGTGGAAAATAACACCAATCGCCAAACGGCAGATGCGCGGTTCTCATTTTATGCGATCCTCTTTTCTTCATGATCGTCATCCATCGCTAATTCTGCGGACCTGTCTGTCCGGGGAATCCCACAGCCACCAACTGAAAATATCGGCCAGATCGTCAACCCTTAAGCAATCTTCACAAGTAATGATTTGAACAAAGCCCTCGGAATCAGAGTCCGATACCATAAATTGTCTGATAATGGAAAATTTTGCACCTAATTTTGCCATGATATCATCCTCTTCCAAATCGCAGAACTGATATAAATCAGATTCTGTCTTGTTTTCAATCTGACTGTAAATCAGTAGAGCGTCCCCGCACGAATCCAGATTTGAGGGAATCGCGGCCGGTTCATTAAAAAATGCCTCCAATTCAGGGCTGAAGGAGTGAAAATGCTTTGCCAACTTCTCAATTGTACTGACCCGTTTTTGATTGAAGTAAACACCGTTTTTCGGGCGGCAGGTTTCAGCCAATTCAAAAAACTCCTCGACAACTTCCTCCGGTTCAGGGTCCCATCCGCTATCAAGCAATCCCGGTATTTCCAACCGGCAGCAGTCCGGATTTTCAATACCCACTTCAACTGGTTTGCCGTCAAGACCAACCGTTAAAATAACGTGGTAAGCACCGGAATGATCCGACGGCGCTCCATGCCACATCAGGACACCCGGCTGCCGGGCTGTTTCCTTGCATATAGGTTGAGATTTCATAAAACCTCCTGATTATGATTGATTTTTTACAATAAATCTAAATTTAAGGTATGACTTGCGCCAGCCTCCAACTCATAAATACTCAATATGGAAATGTATACTTCATCGTCATCATCTAAAGCATTTAATCTTGTGACAGCTTGAATATGTCCATCAGCTGTTGGTTTTTTTAAGGCACTCAGGATACAGGTGTCTAAAAGGTATTTTTTTTCATTTTTCTTCTGAATGAAGAGCCAAACGAAGTGGCGGATCCGCCGCCCATCCTTCTCTTGGAATATGAAAGCTTTGTCTCCATTTTTTGCCAGTATCGAAGATTTCATCGGCTTCTGGGGGAAGAGTATCTTTTGTGGCTAATTCTTCTGCAACTTTTGCCCATTTGCCTTTTTGAGGTTGAGTCTCAATAAAACCAAGTATTTGAAGAATATCTTGGGGTGATTTCTCCTCTTCAAGAATTTCGGGATTTTTGGCAAACAGCTCTAAAATAGCGAGACGTAAATGTTTCTGTGTGTTTTGAGGATATTCCCTCAATTTTTAATTCTATTCTCAAGGGATATACATTTTAATGACCTCGTTCATAATTGATGACTTAAAATCATCGTTATTTTTGGTTTTTTGTGGTAACCTAATGATCAAACTGAACTATGCGTCCTTTTTCGTGTTGGTTTTAGTCACCCTACCTGGCTTTAACCCATGCTAGGCTCGCTACGAATTGAGTTTTTTGTCTGAATCAGAATTTGATCTCGCTTCGCTTCGTTACTTCGTTTCAGGATTAAAACCAAATCAACTCTAAACGGTTTTGACTTTGATTTTATTCTGTAAATTCTATAATTCTGGAAATTCTGATTCAGACAAATGGGGCAGGCAAGTGGGCGGGTAGAAAGGTGCCCAAATTTGAGTAAAGTGCCAATAGCGAGTCCACCCTGTCTGGCGGCTGAGAATTATTTTACTCTGACCCCTATTATTATGACCCCAATTATTAGAATTTCCACAATGTAAGAATAAATAGAATAAAACACAAGAAAGTCAACAAACATTCTCAACATAAAATCTAATCACGTCAATAAATTGTAGTATTTGTCTGATATGTTGTGACTTGATGGGGTTTTATTCTATTTATTCTTAAATTCTGTCAATTCTGATTCAGACAAAGAGTGGGCAAACGGGCGGGTAGAAATGTGTCTAAATTTGAGTAAAGTGCCAATAGCGAGTCCACCCTGTCTGGCGGCTGAGAATTATTTTACTCTGACCCCAATTATTACACCTGTTATAGCGTTTCCTGATTGAATAATGGACAACATCGATAGCTTAAGTTATTCATCAGAAAATAGAAAACGCTAATAACGCTGTAACGCATTAAACGCAAAAACGCTATATTTGATAAAAGAACAAGGACGAACCGAAGCAGTACAGATTTATCAAGTTCTCTAAAAAGGAGTGACGCTGAGCATCACGGATGGCATTCCAATGGAACGAAATAAAATTTGCTGAAGACGCTTAGATACCCTATCCAAGTTATTTTTTTCTAACAAGATAGGTAAATTCTTTATTTTCATC
>Ga0233403_10000988_pt1 | contig 13409 bp, 6 predicted proteins | sample Na_oxic_1_MG_FD_179866 | JGI IMG/M metagenome (GOLD analysis project Ga0233403, IMG submission 179866) | Seawater microbial communities from Saanich Inlet, British Columbia, Canada - Na_oxic_1_MG | ecosystem: Environmental > Aquatic > Marine > Inlet | place: Canada: British Columbia | collected...
GGCATTTTTGGAGAATTTGATAAGCTTCTTCATCGCTCCAATTGTGAAGCACATATTTCATGATGTATGCATCGTATCCAGATGGAATCGCTTCAAAAGCATTTCCTACGATAATTTCGCTACGACTAGAAAGTCCCAACTCCATAAGATAATCCTTTGCCTGTTCAGCAACCGAAGGTATCTCTAAAAGGACTCCATGTATTAGTGGATAGACTTTGAGAATGCTTGCAAGGAGCGAACCTTGCCCACCTCCTATGTCCACAATTGACTTGAAAGCAGAAAAGTCGTAATTATCCAAGAACATCTGAGCCAGATATGAAGAGAAAAAAGTCATGTGTTTGTTAAAATGCTTTCCCATTTCAGGATGTTCTTGCCGATATTCCCATGAAGTTAACCCGGTGGCATCTTTAAAGGAGGGTTTGCCGGTTTTGAGTACATCCATAAAGCGCATCCAAGCACGCATACTGCCATCATGAGGAATGTATATAACACTATCTCTGACCGACTTTGGAGCATCAGCGCAGAGGACTTCAGACAAAGGTGTGTTCTCAAAACAACCTTGATTATCTTCACGAAAGATACCCTTACTAGCCATAGCACGCAAAAGACGATAAAGGGATGGAGCATGGGTGGAAGTTGCTTGAGCAAGTTCTTCGCAGGTTTTTGGAGACTCTTTGAGAAGATCAGCAATGCCGAGTTCGGCAACCGCTTGTAAAGCTTTACTAACCCTGTATCCTTCAGCGATTTCTATGAGGCTCATCTGAGGTGATGGGTTGGATTGTTGTGAATCAGTCATATTTATGTTGTTCCATTTAACGTGAGTTCTATCAATACCTTCGCCAATGCCAAAATTTGTTGTTTCGGGAATGAGGTACGATTTCCCGAAACCTAAATAACGTAAGAAGAGTTTCGGGAAATCCGCTTCGCTCCATTCCCGAAACAACTATCTAACTATCTAATTGGCGAAGGTATTGTTCTATGTAATGCCATATAATAAGCAAAATGGTTATCCTTTATAATTAGGATTATTCAATAAATATTTTCCGCCGTAGCAGGTTTTTAACCTGCTTCAAAGCTTCCAATGAACCAACAAGGAGTTGCAAATTGTAATTCATCTTTGGAAGCTTATTAGAGCCTCGGTAAAACTCCAAACTGATGATCAAAAAGGGCTTCCATTCATTATACACAAAATTTTGGCTTTGTGTATCTTTTTGGCACCGGAGTCATTGAATGGGAAAGCTTCACACTCAAGGGCAACCAATCGGGCTTGCCCCTACAAACCATCGTTTTATATAGGGGGCACGTATGGTTGCCCATTATTTCTTGATTTGAATCAATCCCATTCAACGAACCCAGTGCCGAAGCTTTAGACTCCATAATTGCCTCTACGTAAAACACAAACTGTCAACTACAGGCTGCCATTGTTGTCAAACCCCAAAATTTTCAATACATTCTTTCATCATTTCGACTAGCACCGGGGTATTGTCCAGCGAAGTCATTTCAAAATGATTGCCAGGTGCATCGTGAGCTTCGATGCCAGCACGCGCCACGCGCCCCCAAGCCGGTATCGGGTTCCCCATTTGGACATCAAACTTAGGTGCTTTTTTTGAGGGTTTGAAAAAGATGATTTTACCGTTGTAAAGGCCCGACGGCTTGTGTAGACCGACAAGCTTATTATGATGTTTGTAGAGATTAAACCAGTGTTTGGCATAAGCATCATCAATATCTGGGGCCAAAAATAAACCAGCCACCTTTATCTGTTTCAACAGATACATCACTTGTGCTTCACGAGAACCTTGTAAATCCAATTCATCCAGTTTTACTCCTGGATAGATCTAGCAAAAATTCAACATCTTCTTTATTGAAATCGACAGAAGGCTCAGGCGTATCAATCATGAGCAAAAATGGTACTGTTTCCCCCGCTTGTTCCAAGATACGCGCCATTTCAAAAATGACCGCGCCGCCAAACGACCACGCACCCAAAAGATAAGGCCCTTTTGGTTGTACACTACACATTGCAGTTACATAATCAGCGGCCATCTCTTCAATGCTATCATGAAATGGCTGACCCGGTTCTATACCTCTTGGCTGGACGGCATAAAAGGGTCGTTCAGTTCCCATGAGCTTGGCCATCTGCAAAGAATTGAACGCAGAACCACCGGAAGCATGAACGAAGAAAAGCGGAGTCTTCGAGCCTTGGGGTTGTAAACAGACTAGTGGAGTCCATGCTGTTGATGGTACAGAATCCTGGCGTAGAATACCGGCAAGTTTTTCTACAGTTTTATTCTGAAATATAGTAAGAAGTGGAATTGTGATGCCAAATTCTTGCTTGATGTTGGAGAACAATCGTATTGCGAGCAACGAGTCACCACCAACCTCAAAGAAATCGTCTAGCACACTTATCTGAGAAGTATTGAACAACTTTTCCCATATTTTAGCCAGACGAAATTCTATGGCATTGCGCGGATGCACATAAAAACTATTTCTTCTGATTACCGGTTCAGGCAATGCCTTGCGGTCAATTTTGCCATTCGGAGTTAATGGGAGAGTTTCAATAAACACAAAAAGGGCCGGGACCATATAATCTGGCAGTTTTTGTTTAAGATACTCTTTTAGCGCATTTTCTACCTCTTGATCATCCGATTTGTCGGTAACTACATAAGCAACCAATTGCTTATTATCCGAGTCAGTTTCTCGGATAACGACAGCACTTTCTTTGATGCTAGGAACTTGTAATAAAACAGACTCTATTTCACCCAATTCGATACGGAAACCACGCAGTTTGACTTGGTGGTCGATACGCCCTATATATTCGAGATTACCATCGGGTAGCCACTTGGCTAAATCGCCAGTTTTATAGATACGCTCAATTTTGCCGAATAATTCGACTTCAATAAATTTTTCTTTGGTGAGTGAAGGACGATTGAGATAGCCGCGACCAACTTGAATTCCAGCAATACATAATTCACCCGATACGCCAATTGGCATTACCTGGTGGTTTGCATCCAAAATGTAGAGCCGCGTGTTGGCAACCGGTTTTCCAATTGGAACCGGTGCATCTTCAATTCGACATGGCCAATGGCTCACATCTATTGCTGCTTCTGTAGGACCGTAAAGGTTGTGTAATTCAATTTTCTGGCCGGCAAAGCTAGTAAAAAATTGCTTTACGAGTTCCGAACTTAACGCTTCACCACTACATATAACTCGTTTCAAGCTATGGCAATTCTTCATCTCAGCATGACTGATAAATGTTTGAAGCATGGAAGGCACAAAATGCAACACGGTAACATTATGTGTGGCAATCATCGAAGCCAAATAAGCCGGGTCTTTGTGCCCTTCCGGTTTGGCGACAACTAAACCGGCCCCGGTCAATAACGGCCAGAAAAATTCCCACACCGAAACATCAAAGCTGAAAGGGGTTTTTTGTAAGATACGATCCTGAGCGGTGATTTGATAAGTCTCCTGCATCCACAACAAACGATTGACTATTCCGCTATGCGCATTCATTGTACCCTTCGGCTTTCCCGTCGACCCCGACGTATAAATCACATAAGCCAAATCTTCCGCTTGGTGGTTTATCACCGGATTCTCCGTTGGCTGGTCAGCAAAATCAGCTTCATCCAAACAGATACAGTCAAGTTTCAATTCATCTAACGACAACTGTGCTTTTAAATGGCTTTGAGTCAACAACAACGGTGCCGCACTATCTTCCAACATATAACGAATACGGGCGGGTGGATAGCTAGGATCAATCGGTACATAAGCACCACCGGCCTTGAGAATAGCCAATAGCCCAATGACCATTTCTAATGAACGTTCCACCCCAATCGCTACCAAAGGATTATCTGCTAATAAAACTGTACCCGCTTGAGTCTTGAGACTGAGTAAATAATGCGCCAATTGATTAGCTTTCTCGTTGAGTTGCCAATAGCTCAATTGCTGTTCCTCAAAGACCACCGCAATGTTATCTGGTGTCTTTTCCACCTGCTGTTCAAATAAATCAACAATAGTTCGGTCTTTCGGATAATCGGTTGCCGTCTCGTTCCAAGCCTGCAATTGCTGGATTTCCTTTTCAGTCAACATCGGCAAATGACTGATAGTTTGCGCTGGATTGGCAACGATGGCGGTGAGCAAGATTTCAAAATGTTCGGCCATACGCTCAATCGTTTCTGGCTTAAACAAATCTCGGTTGTAATTAAACCTACCTTTCAATGGAGCACCTTCTATCAACAGCTCACCTTCATTAGTAGTAAGGGTTAAATCAAACTGTCCTTCCATTTGAGCAAACTCTAAAATCGACACGGTTAGATCCGTAATATTTTGTTCAGGAGACCAAGAATCTGCTGGTTTAAAATCAAGCTGGACCTGAAACAGAGGGGGATAACTCAATTCTCGCTGGGGTCGCAGGGTTTTGACTAGCAAAGGGAATGGATAGACCGAATGTTCAATCGCTTCCAAAACGGTTGGTTTTGTTTGAGATAGTAACTCACGAAACGAGAGATTAGTGGCAATGGTGGCTCGTAAAACAACCGGATTGACCAAATAACCAATGAGGTTGGTAAATTGGGTTTGACGACGACTAGTTGAAGTAGGTGTGCCTATCCAAATCTCTGTTTGTCCGGTGTAACGATGTAGGAGGATTTGAAAAGTGGTCAATAACAGACTAAATAGGGTACTTTTTTCTTGCAGGGCTAACTGTTTGATTTGTTGGTTGAGTTTGGCTGGAAAACAAAATGGCACCGAGGCACCGTTATAACTTTGTATGGCTGGGCGAGGATAATCTGTTGGCAAATGGAGAATAGGACTTTGATCCCCTAATTGGTGTTGCCAATATTGGGCTAATTCTTCGCAGGTGTTCAACATGGCGGTTTCAGCCCGCACAAAATCAGCGTAACTGCTTGATATAGAAGATAGTTTTGCCTTTTGACCACTTAGTTCAGCTTGATAGAGAGTCAGCAACTCATCGCCCAAAATATTCATAGAACTGGCATCACCTAAGATGTGATGCATGGTTAAAAGGAGGATATACCGTTGTGGGGCAGTCTGAAAAATATCAGCCCGTAAGACTGGCCCCTTGGTTAAATCAAAGGGTTGTTCATAAGCCGTTCTCATAGCCGACCGTAATTGTTGCTCTGACCATTCAACCGTTTGTTGGTGAAGAAAATGATAAGTACCGGTAGGTTGCACAGTCTGTACTGGTTCTCCATCCACAAACTCAAGAGTCGTTCGCAAGACCGAATGACGATTGACAAGATTTTGTAATGCCGATTGTAACGCCGTTAATTTTAAATTGCCTTGCAATTCTACTGGCCAAGCCATATTATAGGCCGGACTCTTAGGCGCATTTTGGTAAATAAACCAGAGGGCTTGTTGTCCATAAGACAAAGGATAGCTGTATGTTTGCCTTTTTTGTTGTAATAACTGGGCTAACAAAGCCCGTTTGTCTGACTTTTCTGATGATGATTGTTGGGTCATTAATATCCTTCCGGTTGTTCATATTTTTTGTTGATTCTACCGTTCTATGCGGATTAATAAATTCAATAACATACTGAATTAAATGTAGGGTGGGCAAAGTCTTTGCCCACCTAGGTAATTATGATGGTGGCAAACGGCTTACCTGACATTTGATTTGCTATCCACAGAAAACGTTAGAATCAGATTATTGTTCTAGTTTGGCCAGCAATTGCTCGATTTCGGCTTCAGTTAAATTATCTAAATTGGTTGAAAGCCGGTCAATCTGTTCTGGGTTAAGAACCGAGCTTGGGACAGTGTTGGTTGGAGCTGATGGTGCGATTGCCGGAGCTTGGCTGAGAAATTCAGCCAGCTTATGTACCGTAGCATGGTTAAAAATATCGGCCATCGTTATTTCTCGTTGAAACTCCGTTTTAACTTCATTGTACAATTGCACCATATCTAGCGAATTGGTTCCCAAATCAATAAAATCATCAGTAATGCTAACCTGTTCCACATCAGATATTTTTTGTAACAGTTCCACTAAGCGATGTTCTAATTCATTACTTGGTCGGACCAACTGCGCTGTTTGTCTAGTTAAATCGGGGCGAGGTAAAGCCTTACGATTGATTTTGCCATTGGCCGTTAATGGCAGTTCTGGCAACTTGACATAAACATTGGGCACCATGTAACGGGGTAACTTTTGGCTCAAATAGGCTTTCAAGCGTTCTTCCAACGATTTAACTTGGGGTGCCATTTGGGTGAGTTGCCCTTTTTGCTTGGCAGAAATACCGCCCCCCAAAAAGCTATGTACCATCTCCTGACTATCACTTAAACCAAATTCGGCTCGTAACGGTTCAAAATTCATTCCCCCGATGGGACACAATCCTAAGTCGTATTCTGGCACTTCCATCATCAACAGTTGGCTCATGTAGCCAGCTTCTAACAGACAGAAATCACGGGCACTAGAGCCATACATTGGTTCAATGGCTTGGTATTCGGCCACTAAAAAGAGGCTAAAAGCTGATTGGTCAAATATAACTTGGTTAATTCCGCCGTGTCGTTCCCGACTCATAGTGGTAGCTGATGACAATAACATCAACCGATGGTTTAAGGGATGATAATAGTAAAACCCACCGGCTAAATTGGTCATCCGCTCTGGTTTTATATAGAGATAGCTTTGAATTGGATAGAGGCTGCCGGCTGAACCATACCGATATTTGGGCAAGACTCCATTGGAAAAGGAACGGGGTCTTAAACAACTGAGCAACTGACCGAGTTGGGTCAATGTAATCGGCTCGTCCAAAAATTGGCGATAACTTTGTCGGGCCAAATAAGCCGTCTCATCGAAATCAGCCTCAGGTAACGCGACTTCGGGCCGGGCCGTCTCAAATTGACGGAGCCCGGGTTGCTTTAACTTAAACTGTAGCCGTTCTATTGGGTCAGTTAAAACCCCTTGCATGACTTGTAATCCATAAGCAGCCTGATCGGCCGGTTGAGCCTCGATGGTATTGTTACCACTCTCGCTCGATACGATGTAGGCTACCAACTGCTTATCGTGACGGCTTTCGCCAACTGCGGCGACAATGGTCTCGTTGATGTCGGGATGTTTGAGCAGATGACTTTCGATCTCACCCAACTCAATGCGATGGCCCCGAATCTTAACCTGAAAATCTTCTCGACCCAAAAACTCTATATTGCCATCGGGCAGATATCGCCCTAAATCACCAGTCTTGTATAACCGCTCTCCGGTGTGAGGGTGGGTAAAGAAGCTGGCCTTGGTTTTTTCTTCATCCCGCCAATAGCCCAAGGCTAGACCAATCCCACCAATATAAAGTTGGCCCGGTACCCAAACTGGACATGGTTCCAGACGTTTATTTAAAACATGGAAAGTTTGATTGGTTAACGGTTTACCATAGGGGATACTTTTCCAATTTGATTCTACAGTTGCAATTGGGTAATAGATTGACCATATAGATGCTTCAGTGGCCCCACCCAAACTCATCACAGAGACTTTTGGCCAGAGTTGGCGAATTTTGTCAGGTAAGTCAAGCGGTATCCAGTCACCACTCATCATTACTAAACGCAAATCGGGCCGGGTTGTAAACTCGGCTAAACAAGAACGTCCACCCTGATACTCAACCAACATTTGCATCAACGCTGCCACAGTATCCCATATTGTTACCCCATGCTTGGTCATCAATTCAGCCCAATGGGAAGGGTCACGCCGGCCCTCGGGATCGGGCATGACAATAGCCCCACCAACGGCTAACAGACCAAAGATGTCATAGACCGACAAATCAAAGTTCAGGGCTGATAGAGCCAATACCCGGTCTTGGGCAGTCACCCCAAAACGTTGGTTGATATCCAAAATAGTATTGACCGCGCCTCGATGGTCGATCATAACCCCCTTAGGCAGCCCGGTAGAGCCTGAGGTGTAGATGACATAAGCCAAATCACTGGTTGATTGGTCGGATAGCGGGAGCAATGCCTCGCCGAGTGGCAGGTTGTGAGCATCGACATTAAGATGCTGTATACCCGTTGGCCAAATGAGCTGTTGCGCCAGTTTGGTTTGGGTAAGCACCAATTTCACTTCCCCTTCATGTAGGAGAAACTCTCTTCGCTTCTCAGGTAATTCAGGGTCAATTGGTAGATAGGCCGCACCGGAAAGGAGTATGCCCATAATCGCTACCACTTGTTCCCAGCCTTTTTCCATGACTACAGCGACAAGGGTATTGGGCTGTACCCCTTGCTGGCGCAGCCATTGAGCAATTTGCTGGGCCTGTGTCTGCAGTTCAGCATAGCTTAACGTACGGCTAGTGGTCACAACGGCCGGCTGTTCGGCCCGGATTGCTACCTGCTCAAGAAAGAGGGTATGGATGAACCGATCCGGGAAGGGGTGTTCGGTTGCATTGACAGCCCGTTGCAGGTCGAGATGCGTAGTGGGAAGAAGCGATTGCGTCGTGACGCTCTGCCAAGCAGATTCAGTGTTGATTAATTGCTGAATATGGTTTTGATAAGCTGCGAACATGTCATCTAAGAGTCCCTCTGGAAAGAGATCGTCTACGCTATTCCAAAGTAACTGTAAGCCATCTCGCTTCTCAATAACGATATAATCAAGCCATACCTGCGGGGTTATTCCCATTTCAAACACTTGCTCACCCAATTCAGAAAACAGGTTGTCACCCAGTTCCTCTAAGGCAAGCATACTGGTAAAGACAATGGGCATCATGGTGCTCTGGTGTGCTTTGTTCCTTCCAGCAATTTCTCGCATCACCCGTACACCACTGACACAACGGTATTTCAAATCATGCCACAACTGCCTCTGTAGACATCTTGCCCGTTCCGTAAAATCGGCTGGTTGGCTATTATTGACCTCAAGCAACAAGAGGGAAGTGAAGTCTCCTATTACTTGGTTAACCTGCTCATGCACGGATAGGCGATTAAAGAGTGTTAAATTGAGGGTGAAATGGGGCTTTTTGCTCCACAATGCCAAAATATCGGCAAAGGCTGTCAATAGTAGCACGGAAGGGGTGATGCCGACGTGCGAAGCTTTATACTTGATTGTTTGCCATTGCGCTTCACTGATCTGGAATTGGCGTACTGAAAAGCGCGGTTTTTTTAGGGACTCTGGTTGGCATGCCATAGGTAGTTGTGGAGCAGATGGTAGTTGATCAATACGATCTAACCAGTAAGCTAACGCCTCTTGGTACCAAGCCCCCTGGTACCAAGCTTGCTCGGCAATCACATAATCACGGAACGATAGGGTGAGCGGAGCAAGAGTGTGATCTGGGGTTTGATAGAGTTGCCACCATTCATGGCCAAGAATCGAAAGACTCCAGCCATCAGTAATAATCATATCTATACTGAAATGGAGTCGAATCGTTTCTTCATTCCACTGCGTCACACGAATATCAAATAATGGCCACTGTTGAACATTAAACACCCTATCGGTCATTTCCTGCCGAATGGCGGCTAATTGTTTAGCAACCTCTTCAGGTGTCTCGCCTTGCAAATTCAGCCTAGAGATTTGATAAGGCGGTACCCGTTCAAGAATCTGCTGTTGCCCATTGGCTAGCACCACTGCTCGTAGCATTTCATGGCGTTCAATTATCAGTTGCCAAGCACAATTAAGTTGTGCGACCTCAAAAAGTGGACAATCCAGTTCAATGTAGTAATGCGGTGCAACATTGCCTAAAGTAAAGAGAGCATTGCGTCCTAACCAATAGGCTTGCTGAATATCGTTAAGTGGAAAGGCTTGGTAACGCGCATCAGGGTATGGTGTAATCGTCGGTAGAGAGATGAGGGGCTGCTGCTCTCCCTTAGACCTTAGTTCTTCTCCAGCTAAATATCGAGATATAGCTTGAACGCTAGGATAATCATACACAATGGTAGGCGATAGGGAACGTTCTAACCAAGTTTCTAACTCGCCGGACAAGCCCACTGCTGTCATAGAATCAAGACCATAACGGGTCAAAGGTTTTTGAATATCTATTTTAGAGGCCGCAACTTTCAACCATTTGGAAAGTTCGTTCACTAACCAATTTTGAATAGATTCCACCGTCACCGAGCGATAATTATCGTTGGTTACTGATTTTTTGATAGAAATATCTTGTTGCCCTCTCGCAACTGTTTTAAGAATATCTTTTAAAAATCCATCCCGACAAGCACTGCGTTGAATTTTGCCACTGGAAGTTCTTGGAATAGTAGCCGGTTTTAATAACTTTATAGCATGAACTTGTAAGTCATGTTCTTCCGAAACTGCTTGACGGATGGCACTTATCACTTCGTCTACATTCAACTTTTTCAATGCAGAACGCTCTACTTCTTGGGTCACAACCAATTGCTCTTGGCCTAGTATTTCGACCGTAAATGCAGCTCCATATCCAGCCTGTCGCAGCATTGGATGACTTTTTTCTACCGTAAATTCAATATCTTGAGGATAATAATTATTACCACGTATGATAATCACATCTTTGATGCGACCGGTGACAAAAAGTTCCCCGTCTCGTAAGAATCCTAAATCACCAGTGCGTAAAAACGGGCCAGCACCGGTATCACGCAGATAGGCTTGAAAAGTTTCGGCGGTTTCTGCCGGTCGTTGCCAATAACCATGAGCAACACTGGGACTTGAAACCCAAATTTCCCCAACTTCATCCGGTGGACATTGCATTAATGTAGTTGGATTGGCAATGACAACTTTGGCATCTACAGCCGAATAGCCTGAGCCAACCAACGTTTGTACTTCCTGATGGGGTTCTCTGGCTGCGACCACTTGATGTTGTTCAAAGGCATCACTTTGAATTTTGTAGTAAACCGGCATGTCTTGTTTCCAAGCACCAGCTACGATAAGAGTTGCTTCGGCTAGGCCATAACCATGGCAAATCGTAGTTGGCTGAAGACCACATGGCTCGAATACTTCGATAAATTGTTGGAAAGTTTCTGCTCTTACCGGTTCGGCCGCATTTAAGCTCATACACCAACTGCTCAGATCAAGACTGGCGCGTTGCTCAATCGAAATTTTTTGCACACACAAGTCATAAGCAAAATTAGGAGCACCACTATGGGTTGCTTTATAATGCGAAATTGCTTGAAGCCATCGAAAAGGGCGTTGCACAAAAGTGGCCGGTGACATGAGATAACAAGAGAAACCTTTATAGACAGGTTGTAATATTCCAAAAATAAGTCCCATATCATGGAAGATAGGTAACCATGTCACCATAATACTTTCAGAATTGTACTGCCAAAGTGATGCCGTGTATGCGGAATTGTGTAAAAGGTTGCCATGGCTAACCATCACCCCTTTGGGAATTCCAGTTGAACCGGAGGTATATTGGAGAAAAGCCAATGTGTCTGGTTCTATGTCTGGTTCTTGCCAATTCTGCAAGAGACGCAATCTAACAGACTCGGTAAAATCATCAGTTGCCAACCACGGCAATTTATTAAGTGCAGGGGCATCAGTTAAACGTTCTGCCATCCTAGCTAAAATATTTTTCGTAGTCAAGACAATTTTTGCCTGTGCGTCGGTAGCAATAGCTTGAAGACGAATATCTGAACGATTTTGTCGTGGTGGATAGGCAGGTACGGCTATGACACCAGCGTAGAGACAGCCAAAAAATGCTATAACATAATCCAATCCTTGCGGATACAGTAACAAAGCCCGTTCTCCGGATGCTTTCATCTCTTGAAGCTGAGCTGCAACAGTCCGTACCTGTTGCTCTAATTGTGCATAAGTCAAGCTGGCTTTTTCAGTTTCGCCATCAACTAAAAAAGTATAAGCCAACTTATTGGGTTGACTTTGCGTTCTTTGTTGTAGTAATTCAACTAATGTAGTTGGTTGAATAGGGTTTTTAATCATTTTCAATGGCGTTTGTTCATAATTATGTTGGTAATGGAATAGCTTGTCCATCAAATACCGGCCACTCACTGGAAGTCAATGGCGGTAGTTCTTATTTTACGGGTTTTGTTAAGTTGTTGCAACAATTCGGCAAAACTTAATTCTTTATCAAAAGTTAAACAGCGTTGGATTCACCCCGGTAAACAAGCCGGCGGTTTTTTTGAAATTGGCATTGGCACGGTTCAGCACCGGCAATCCAATGGCAAAGTCATCGCGTTGGGCGGTGCGGGTGAAATAGACGTATAATGCGCCCAAGAGTAGATGGAATAGCGTTGCGTTATGCTGTTTTGCCAATTCATTCAAACGGTTATAAAAATCTCTCGGAAAATAAAGCACTTCACAGCCACTGCCAATTAACTTATCCGTGTAATGTTCACTATAGCGTGGATTGAATAAAGGTTCGGGCGGCGTGGGGTATTTATCCAACCAATATTGGCGTTGTTTGTCAGAAACTGCCGATTCGACATAAGCACGGTTATTGTCAATAAAAGTGACATAAGAAAGGCTATCCAGATTGGTATTTGCCCATTGGCTAATTGCGTATAGATTTTCGCCAACGAACGGTTGAGCAATGCAACGCCATAACCATCTACGATAAGGTGATGATACTGTAATAGCCAATAGTAATTATCGTTACTGATTTTCACTAAATCATAACGAAATAGTGGCTGCCCCGTGAGTTCAAACGGTTCGATAAAACGTTGCTGCATCCACGCCATGGCCACTTCATGCGGATCGACTTTGGTGGAAAAATCGCGCCGGGGTACTGTCACCGCTAATTTTTCGGCATAAATGTGCATGGGTATGCCATCTTCATCTTGTACCTCAGTCTGCACGGTACGCAAGGTGTCGTGTTTTTGCACCAGCAAATTAACGGCTTGTTCAAATAATACCGGGTTTATGGCCCCGGGGATTTTGACGTAGCCGCCGATGTTGTATAACGGAATACCGAAATGCCGGATTTGGTCAAACCAGATTTATTTTCGTTGAAAAAAACCCAAGGATCGAATCGATCCTTGGTTTCTAAGAACTAATATTTCTGAACGTACTATATACCCGACATTCCGCACAAGCTATTCGTAAAAATTGAATTTTATAACCTATTGATTTATTTGAAGCACTAAATATTTTTCCATTTCGTTTTGAACCCTCGGCAAAAAATGATGGCAGCAAAATTAAGGAAAATGCATGCTTAGAATGGAGCGCGGTGCATTTAGTATATCAAATTGTTTTTAAAGAAATTTAATATTATTTTATTTAAGAAAGCTTGTGCGGAATGTCGGATATACGTAAAGAATAAATAACTTCACAGAATCAATCCCAAGGATCGATTCGATCTTTGGTTTCTAAGAATTTATATTTCTGAATATTTTATAGTATTTTGCGACCGTTCACAGAGCCTCAACTTCGGGCTTAACTACTGGACGGGGTTTTGCCGTACCATTGATCCGTTTCCGATTCAATTGTCACGACGCTTACGGAGCCAGTTGCAAACTGGCTCCTGCCAAAATTACGATGTGGGGTAGACTTGCCCACCCTACATTTTGTTATCAACCGAAAA